>VOFJ01002073.1_pt1 | contig 35680 bp, 42 predicted proteins | sample 5384081 | NCBI WGS metagenome assembly VOFJ01 (sample SAMN12384729, study PRJNA508395) | human gut metagenome | isolation source: healthy gut I | host: Homo sapiens
TGATATTGAAAATCCTTGAAGTCTTCTGGTACAACAAGTTTCTTCTTTTTGATAGCTTTTGTTGCTTTTTCTGATGTAGGCTTGATGGTGGAAACGCTCGACATGTGCAATTCCATCAACGCATTCATTCTGCGTTTGATCTGCTTGGAACGTTCCGCTATCATGTTGAAAAGTTCATTGCCTTCCATTTCAATAAACACCTTGCCAGCATGAGCACATTCTTCGTTTGTGGCATTCGGCTTGCTTGCTGTTTCAACAGCCTTGTCTATCTCCTCAAAGCTATTGCCACTTGCTTGTTCAACAACAGGCTCTTCTTCTGATTCATCGTATTTCACGTCAACATCCTCAATACGTGTATCTGTGAAAACTTCATCCAACTTATTGTCAGGAATACGGGCGGACTTCACCAAAGATTGATCATCCTCGAATGTAACCTCATTTTCCCTTATTGTTTCACCATCATCCTCCTGTTTAATTTGCACAGGTTCGCTTGGGACTTTTTTTCGGTGAGACAGTATAGATGTGTCTGACAATGAAGTCATCAGCAGGAATAGGCGGACTTTCCTTAGGTGCCACATTAGTCTTTTTCTATTCTCAACTTGCTTCTAAGCCAGATGTCGGCATCAAATACCAATACTGCTATACTCCACATAAAATACAGGAGTACAATTATCAATAACATTATTCCCATATTACCACATGATTATATCCTTGTTATTCTTCTTATACACCTCTTTGATAACTTCCCCATACTTTTGGAAATGTTCTGTCAGCACATGGTCTATATAGCCCGACAAGGACATATCCTCACGGTTAATGACAGACACGAGGCGCATGATGGTTTCATGATACTCCTTTCGGATGTATGTCATCTTGCCAGAACGAGCCGGATTCTCAGACCTGCGAATATACCTTTCTTGGTATTCATCCATGAGAGATGAAGTACCCTTGGAAGGCATTGCTTTTTTTGTTTACTTACCTCGCTCTTTAGTGCCTCCTTCCTGTATAGGTTCTTCCGTTGAAGCCCTGCTTGGTGGCATGTGTGGTCGGAATGAGTTTCTGAACTCTTCCGAGTCAATGGTTACTTTTAGATTCTTTGCCATACACATTATTTCTTGATAATGGATAATAATTCGTCAGCCAATTTCTCTATGTTGCTGCCCTTTATCAGTTGCTTGTCGGGAGGTAGAATCGTAGAGCGAAAGACAACCTTGTTACCATCCTCTGCACATTCCTTTCTGAAACGCTTACTGTCTGGGATGTAGGTGTTCAACACAGACAATCCCAATCCGTCCATCACACGACCAGCTTTCTCATATAGGTTTGTTTTTCTCTCTTGCATCAACCATGTTCCAAAGCATATTCAGTTCCTTGATATTTGTCTTGCCGACGCTGATGAACATATCGTTCAACTGGCTGGCGAACATGATGGAACTTCTCAACACAACATTGTCTGCTGTAATCGGGCAAAAGATGTAGTCCATCGTGGCAATGGTCTCCCGATGACACCGAGGTTGTCAATCGTTCCTGCGAGGTCAAAGAAGATAAAGTCCGGCGGAGTATCCATTTCCAAGAAAGGCTTTACTGTTTCCACAGCCTCGTCGGGACGACTCTCCACGATTGGATAGGCAGGCTTGCCTGTTCTTCTCATCATCTCATGCGTCTGTCTCAACAGATACTCATTACTCTCGATGTTCTGCATGTCACGCTCTCTCATGTCCTTGATGCTGAACTGTGGAAAATCACAGTCAACCACCACGACATCGTAACCTCTGACATAATAAAGGTAACTTGCCATCAACACCGTTAGTGTTGTCTTGCCAGCTCCTCCCTTTTGGGTGGAGAAGGCGATGAATGTTGGTTCTTTCTTCATGTTTGTCTTTTTATGAGTTATACATCTTGTTTGTTATAATGCGGTATTGCATTTTTATTTGTGATACATCCTACATGCTATGGTGCAAATCTATGAGCCATGAGGCTTGCAAGTGATATTATATGTTATGCAACTTTCGTATCAGTTATACTGTTTTTATGCTTGCTATATGGCTTTTATATATGTCATGCTTCATAACTGTTCTATAGCCAGTCTGTATGTCATGCCACATTTGTGCATACTTATATTACATTTTACATATCAAGCATTTTGCATGTCAAACGTTTTATCATATTACATGTAATACGTTTTATATGACTGCATTGGAGCATCTGAATATGCCGTCTGTTTTGCATCATTTAAGACACGTATATCTGTCATTCACGCTGCAAAGTAACAACGAAAAATCCGAAAAAAACAATGGTTTTCAAATCCTGTGGCAGCATGTTGCCGATAGTTGCAGTGGTTGACTGGGGTGCATCTGTTCCAAGGGTGCTATTTTAGTCGTAATTTTGCACCCGAAAGGCAAAGCGATGGATGGCGCATCCATATCGTTCCGAGAAGAACTAAGGCTTGATGCTCCGCAAAGGACTGGATTTCCCGAACAGCTTCTATTCGGGATGGGGACAGCTTCTTACGAAGGCTAACTTCAATCCACCCTAAGCGGATTTTTATGTCCTCAAAGACATAGCAAGGTATGTTTTGAGTTACTCAAAACCTTCGGAGTTACTCCCCGTAACATCGTGCCAGCGAGAGAAGAAGAAAAGTTCCTTTTCATTCTTCCGAGCGCAGCCGATGTTCGAGGGTACCTCAAAGACCTTGCCCTGCCAGGTTGGTAGCCTCTCCGAAGTCGGGCTCCCCATGTTCCAATCTGACGATAGTTTGTGCAATTCCATCATTGCCGTATGTACCACTTAATCCATTTTAATATGAACACAGAAAGAAAACGAGGGGGGACGAATCCCCAAGCTGAACCCGAAGTCGCACCATATGATGCTTCGGTTCGACGATGACGAGTGGATGAAATTCCTCGTCATGTATGAGCAGACTGATGTGAAGGCAAAGGCTGTTTTTTTGCCAAGGCACGCATCTTCGGCGAGCCGTTCAAGGTGCTGCGCGAGGACAAGACATTGGTGGAATACTACACCAAGCTTTCTTCTTTTCACTCGCAGTACCGAATGATTGGCAACAACTACAACCAGATTGTCAAGGAACTCCGTTGTCATTTCTCAGAGAAAAAGGCGATGGCTTTGCTCTATAAGCTGGAGAACTGCACCAGGGAACTGGTCTCTCTTACCCGTGAGATTGTTGAACTAACCCGTAAGTTTGAGGAAAGATGGTCGCAAAGATAAGTTTCGGAAGTTCATTGTATGGCGCACTGGCATACAATGGTGAAAAGATTAACAAGGAAGAGGGAAAGCTCTTAGCAACGAACAAGATCTTCGATGATTGTTCGGGAAAGACGAGCATCACCAACGCCTTGCGTGATTTCCAGCGATACCTTTCTCCGCACATCAAAACAGAGAAGCCTGTCGTGCATATATCCTTGAATCCGCATCCCGATGATGTGCTGACGGATATGGACATGGAGAACATCGCCCGTGAATACTTGGAGCGCATGGGATATAACATGGCAACCAGCCATACATGGTTTACAAGCATGAGGACATCGACCGTCATCACATGCACATCGTGACTATCCGAGTGGATGAAAACGGCAAGTGTTTGGATAGCCGATACAACTACCATAGGAGCAAGGCTATCACCCGTGACTTGGAGGAGAAGTACAATCTCCACAAGACAGACCGCAAGCAACGCCAGGCAGACAATCCACTCCGCAAGGTGGATGTAAGCCAAGGCAATTTGAAGAAGCAGGTTGCCAACACCGTAAAATCTCTCTGCGCTACCTACAGGTTCCAGTCCTTGGGCGAGTACCGTGCACTTCTCTCCTTATATAATATATCCTTGGAGGAAGTCAGAGGCGAAGTTGGCGGTCGTGAGTATCATGGTTTTGTCTATTCTGCCACGGACGGACCGGGCAACAAGGTGGGAAATCCTTTCAAGGCTTCCAAGATTGACAGGTCTGTCGGTGCGGAGGCGATAGAAAAGCGGTTCGCTTATTCTGCCAAGAGAAGTTCAAGGAGGACAAGAAACTATCCGAGATGACCCGTCATAGCGTAGAAGCAGTCTTGAAGCAGACATACCATAAGGATAAGTTCGTTGAGTTGCTGAAAGCAAAGGGTATTGATGTTGTTTTCCGCCATACAGCTGACGGCCGTATCTACGGAGCAACATTAATTGACCACCGCACCCAAAGCGTGTTCAATGGTTCAAGGCTTGGAACGAATCTTTCTGCCAATGCCTTGCAGGAGCACTTCACCTTGCCTTACGAGAACGAACATCCGATACCGCTTACCATCCCGAAGGAAGATGGCACAATCTCGGAACAAGAGCTTCATGGTTCTGGCTTGTTAGATGAATATGGAAGTGGTCTTGGGCTCATGGCAGGAGGAGGTTCTTCCAACGAGGCACGGGAAGCAGCATTCGACAGAGAGCTGCGCAGAAAGAAAAAGAAGCGCAAAGGGCGAAGCCTTTAGTTGTATCATCAAGTTTGGCTTTCTTGAACAATGGAGAAAGCCTGCCTTCAATCAAAAAACAATTTGTATAACTTCAAAATAGAAAAACAATGGCACAAGAAGATGATTTGAAAGCATTGGGAAAAATTATGGATTTTCTCCGTGCCGTGAGTATCATACTCGCAATTATGAATGTATATTGGTATTGCTACGAGGCAATGCACATTTGGGGAGTGACAATCGGGGTGGTTGACAGATTCCTTATCAACTTCAACCGTACAGGTGGCTTGTTTCATTCTATCCTCTACACCAAGCTGTTCTCGCTTTTTACTCCTGGCGCTCTCATGTTTGGGAACCAAGGGCGTGAAAGCAGAAAAGATGAGTTGGAACAGGATTTTTACGGTTCTTGCAGTTGGCTTCTTCTTGTTCTTCCTCAACTGGTGGATATTATTGTTGCCTATATCTTATTTGGGCAATGCCACGCTGTACATCTTTACAATGACAGCAGGTTATATCTGCCTATTGATGGGTGGACTGTGGATGAGCCGACTCTTGAAGCACAACCTCATGGAGGATGTCTTCAATAATGAGAACGAGAGCTTCATGCAGGAGACCAAACTGATGGAGAACGAGTATTCCGTCAATCTGCCAACACTATTCTATTACAAGAAGAAATGGCAGAAAGGATGGATCAACGTGGTCAATCCGTTCCGAGCGACCATCGTGTTAGGTACACCGGGTAGTGGTAAGTCCTTTGCTGTAGTGAACAACTACATCAAACAGCAGATAGAGAAGGGGTATTCAATGTATATCTATGATTTCAAGTTTTCCGACCTTTCGACGATTGCCTACAACCACATGATGAACCATCAGAATGGATATAAGGTCAAGCCCCAGTTCTATGTCATCAACTTTGACGATCCTCGCAGAAGTCATCGCTGCAATCCTATTCACCCGGATTTCATGAGTGACATCTCCGATGCTTATGAGAGTGCATACACCATCATGCTCAACCTCAACAAGACGTGGGTTCAGAAGCAGGGCGACTTCTTCGTGGAGAGTCCAATTATCCTCTTTGCAGCCATCATTTGGTACCTAAGAATCTACAAGAACGGGAAGTATTGTACCTTTCCCCATGCCATCGAATTGCTCAACCGCAGATACGAGGATGTCTTTCCGATACTGACGAGCTATCCCGAACTTGAGAACTATCTTTCTCCATTCATGGATGCATGGCAAGGTGGGGCAATGGAGCAGTTGGCGGGGCAGATTGCAAGCGCAAAGATTCCGCTGTCACGAATGATTTCACCACAACTCTACTGGGTGATGTCCGCAAGCGAGTTTACACTCGACATCAACAATCCCGAAGAACCGAAAATTCTATGTGTCGGCAACAATCCCGACCGTCAGAACATTTATGGTGCTGCACTCGGCTTGTACAACAGCCGCATCGTGAAACTCATCAACAAGAAGGGACAACTCAAATCATCCGTTATCATTGACGAGTTGCCGACCATCTATTTCAAAGGCTTGGATAACCTGATTGCCACGGCACGAAGCAACAAAGTTGCCGTCTGCTTGGGCTTCCAGGACTTCTCGCAGTTGGTCCGTGATTATGGAGACAAGGAGGCTAAGGTGGTTATCAATACCGTTGGTAATATCTTCAGCGGACAGGTCGTTGGCGAGACCGCCAAGACTTTATCCGAGCGTTTTGGAAAAGTGCTCCAAAAGCGCCAGTCCATTTCCATCAACCGTCAGGATGTCTCTACATCTATCAATACCCAGATGGACAGTCTCATTCCGCCAAGCAAGATAAGTGGTCTTACCCAAGGTATGTTTGTCGGCTCTGTTTCCGACAACTTCACCGAGCGCATAGAGCAGAAGATCTTCCATGCCGAGATTGTCGTTGACACCGATAAGGTAAAGCGAGAGGAAAGCCATTATCAGCCTATCCCCATCATCAACGACTTCAAGGATGCCGATGGCAACGACTGCATGAAGCAAGCTATTCTGGACAATTACAACCAAATCAAGGAGGATGTCAAGCTGATTGTGTGTCAAGGACGAGCTGGAGCGCATCGCTGGTGACGAGAGCTTAAAGCATCTCATACAGAAATAAACAATAAGGCGAGTAACTTTTAGGAATTGTCCTTTCAGTTACTCGACCCTGCATACATATATGGGATTTATCGTTTTTTATCGTCTCATTCTTTCCAATTCATCATCCTTTCGCATTTTTGTCGTTCAACTTCTCCTGCATCTTGTCCAAAAAATAGGTGCGACTATAGTTCTTGCGTCTTCTGATGTCGGTGTAGAAACGATAGCAGTCCTTGGCTTTGATACCAAAGAACTGGTACATGGCTTGCGCCAAGTCCTTGAACTTCACATCGCCATCATTCACGCTTCCCATGACGCAGATGCCATATACCATTTCTACAAGGTCAACGGCATTGCCAGTCCATTTTACTAATGGCTTTGATTCTGATGATACTGGCGGAGAGGCTTCTGAAGTGGATGTGGTCACATGAAGATGATATGTTGCTGCCACATGCTCTTGCATTCTGCGGACAAATGCAATAGCCTTGCGCACATACAAGCCTACGGTTCCCAAACAATCCTTTATATGGGGCATTGACAGATGAAAGTCAAGCTCGGTCTCTGCGTATGACAGTGCAAAGACCGCTTGCTTCACGTTGGTGCTGCATAAATCAACCACAACCTTGATAAACTCACGATATGAGTTCTCCAAAGCGTTACCACCTTTGTTCTTATGACCTGCATTCAGCAAGTTGAAAAAATCAGTCTCTATCAATATGTTGTATTCCATGTTGCTGTCTCTTTTATGAGTTTGTACTAATTTGATGTATTCGTGCGCACACCATTTATTAGTCCAATACCTATGCCATTCCAAGACAGTCTAAACAATAGAATGATGATATTTCCTGATAATCAGCAACTTTATCAAGAGAATAAGATTTTCACAAGGGAATTGCAAGCAGAAATAGTGTAAGGAAAACCGGACACTCGTCCAATCTTCCTTACACGGTTCTTTATACCGTTACAACTTATTAGTAGGAATACCATACTCTTTCATACGGGCATAGAATGTAGTATGGCTCATTTCCAACATTTTTGCCGCATCACGCTTGATGCCATTACATTGCTTCAAAGCCCACAAGATACGCTCTCGATTGATCTTGCGTTCTTGTTCATCAAAGTCCAAAGCCTCTTCTGTCAATGCCGATTGTGACAACTGCAAGTCTTCGACATCTATTATCTCATTCTCGCATAACAGCATAGCTCGCATGATACATGATTTCAACTCACGCACATTGCCTGGCCACGTATGGCTTACAAGTGCCCTTTGCGCTTCCTTACTGATACATTTTATTTCTTTGTCCGTATGCCTATCATATAGTTTCAGGAAGAAGTTAGCTAATGGCATAATATCTTCCTTGCAATCTCGCAACCGTGGAATCTCAATAACCGCTTCGTGAAGTCGATAATACAGGTCGCTTCTGAATCGTCCTTCCCGAACTGCCTCTTGCAGGTTTTTCGTTGGTGGCGGCAATAATGCGCACATCAGCCACTTTATCTTTTTGTAGCTCCCAATGGTCGGTAGCTCTTGGATTGCAACACACGCAGCAGCATCGCCTGTACGTCTTTCGGCAGGTTGCCTATCTCGTCCAAGAACAGTGTACCTCCAGCAGCCAATTCAAAGTAACCTTTTCTTGCTGCCTCCGCACTTGTGAATGCCCCTTTCTCATGCCCGAAGAGAGCGGAAACGGCAAGTTCCGCAGAAAGCGTACCGCAATCTACTACTTCAAAAGGCTTGTCGGCTCTTTTGCTTTGCAGATGTATCTTTTCCGCTATATGTTCTTTTTGCCAGTTCCGTTGTCGCCCAATATCATAACAGCCATGTCGCTTTTGGCAAACAATTCTGCCATTTTGTATATACGGCGAAACTTCTCACTTTTTGCGGTAAACAATCTTGTTATTCAACTCTACGAGTCGTTTCTGCTTGTCTATGATTTCTTCCAAACGTTCATAAACTACATCAAGCAACAATTTCTTCGGTATATAGTCTTCCGCTCCCAATTTCATAGTCTTCACGGCACTCATGCTTTCATCGTAAGATGTCATGATAATAAATGGATTCTGGTAGCCGTTACTACGCAACCATTCCAACAGGTCGATGCCGTTATCATTCCCCAAGCGCATATCCGAAATGACAACATTCCATTCTGAGGATTCCTTAACAGCTTTCAGACCATCTCTGTAATTGTAGCATAAGATTGTTTTCCATCCCTTCGCCTCCAACTTCTTGCCCAACATATTGCAAAATGTCGGACTGTCTTCAATGATTATTACTTTCTTCATACTGTTACCTCCTCAATTTTCTTTTTGTGCGGCTTTGATGATTGCCTCACCATGTGCGAAAAACATCCTCAACCGCTTGGTTGATAACGTCGTCTGATGATGTAGAATCTTCAATCAGGTCAAAAGATAGTTCAAAGACTCGTCAGATTGTACCATCATCCACGAGCTTCTTGCGTGGTGAATGGCATCGGACATTTTCTTGCGGTTCTCCTCTTTGGCTGCATTACGGATACTGCCCAATGTATCAGTCATTTCCTTTACGAAATTCTCCAAAGTCTCTTTTTCATTGCCGTAGGTCAGCAACATAGAGAAGTCTATTTGTTTTTCTGCTATCTTGCCATTCACACACTTTCTTGCAGTGTTTATCAAATCCTTGTCAGACATCGGCTTGAACAGACAAGCGACAAATCCTGCGTCAAGCAGTTCTTGCTCACTCACATTTGGTGCTGCTGTCATAACAACAACAGGAATAGTCTTAGAGTTACGCACGTTCACCATACGCATCATTTCCAGAATCTCGATACCATTCACTTCAGCCATCTTCAAATCCGTTATCAGCAGATCATAAGATTTTTTGCGCATCATATCCAATAAATCCGTGGCATTATTACAAGTGTCACATACAATGCCGTTTGATGCAAACGCCTCACGAATGGTACTCAGTTGCACATGGCTATCATCAATGGCAATGACAGTAAACGAATCTTGTCGTTTCGTTCTATACTGAGTTGGTTCCACATTCTGCTTTTCGGCTGTAGCCATAGGAAGACTAATGGTAAATATACTTCCCAGCCCTTGGTGACTGGACACATCGATTTTTCCTTTCATAAGTGAAACGAGGTTCTTGACAATGGAAAGTCCCAAGCCAAATCCCGGTTGGGTGACCGCATTTCCCAATCTTGCAAATTCCTTAAAGATTTGTTTTTGTTGCTTGTCGTCCAATCCTGTTCCTGTATCCTTAACCATTAGCATGAATACACCATTTTTATAGGTTGTGGACAATACTATCTCACCCTTTCCCGTATATTTGATGGCATTGGAAAGCAGATTGCGTCCTATTGTAAGCACCTTTTCCTTGTCTCCATTGACAACACCATCTGCCTTATTGTTGACGCTCAATTCAAGTTGTTTCTTCGCAGCAAAGGGCTCATACTCCATCTTTAATTGCTCGGCAATGTCCATCATACGGAAAGGGCGTTCCTTGACGGTCGCCTTTCCATTCGCTAATTTGGAGTAAACCAGGAAACTGTCTATCATAGAAGTCAAGCCTTTCGATGTGTCAACAATCAAGTCGGCATACCGTTTGCTTTCATCCGTAGCATCTTCAAGTCCGCTAATCTTGCGGGCATAATCCTTGATGGCAGACAAAGGACTGCGCATCTCATGTGTTACTGTCAGCATCACCTTTCTTGTTTCTTCCTTGCTCTTACGTGTCTTGAATGCGAATCGCCACACCAATAGGAATAATACGAAAAACACCAATATCAACAATCCTATCATCCCTATATAATAATAGGTATAATTGCCTTCCAAGTCTGCGATTTGTCGCTCACGAACTTTGATGCCTTTATCCACATTCTCATCAGCTATGCTGATTACTCTTTGCAACTGCTTATTGATACCTTCATTTCTATTTCCAAGACTATCCAATATCTCCACTACCTTACGGCTTTTTGCTGGTGATGTTTAGCAACAACCGTTTGGTTTAGGTTGGTGAGCATCTTTTCAGTTTGGGTTAAACGGTTGCCTGTTGTTACTGCATTTTCTTTCTTGCCGAACAATCTGCTGAAGAAACCTCGCTTCTTTGGCTTTGCCTGCTGTGGCATAGCTGAAAGTCTTTTTGCTTTCAGTCTTATTCTGCTCTACAATTCTTGGAACTTCTGCGGTCAGCTTTTTCTTGAGTGGCATTCAATTCCTGCATAGCATCCTTTATATCTAGAAGGAGCTGTTCCTTTTCTGCAAGAAGACGGCAGATCGTATCAGAATCTTCTTTCGGACAGATACCTGCGATGCCTTCAAGCATACTGTCCACTTCCAATCGAAGCGAATGATACTCATTTACATCTGTTGAGTCCCAATCCGCAACCATTTCACCAAGCAGTGACAATTCCGTTATGTGCAAGTTTAAGTCATGCACATTCTTTCGCCACTGATGCAGTTCTGCATTTCTACACTCAATCTCCTTTCTGTCGCGCCATTCAAATAGGCCGATTACAATGGTACATCCTACGATGACGATGGCAGTCATGATGCCTAAAGCCATCCATCTACAGATATGCCCGGTCTGTTCTTTGCGTTCCATGTTGTTTACTTTTTACGTTTCTATTACTTCATTATTGCTTTGCACTAACATTTTAATCGGCAAAGATAATGGCAGGAAGTATCAAAGACGAATATTTATATATATTATAACAACTTTTATGTAAATTCTTGGTAAAAACAGCATATCGTTAGAGAAAGAACTATTATTGAATAATAACAATGGACAATAAAGCCAAAAAGCTGACAAAGTGTAGATTGTGAGACTTAATCGAAAAAGGATGGCAAGAGTTTCAATCCTACCATCCTTTTGAATCTTATTGAAAAGTCTTTTTGCATTGTCAGCTTTATCAATGAGTAAATGAGAGAGTCGTTTACTTAACTCTTACACCTTTACCATTCAGAACTTCACCTCTAATATCATCAGTTTTACATATATTCAAAATAGCATCAACAGAAAGGTGTTGTATATTGCTAATTGCCGTTGTGTTTTAATTTAATATCCCGTAAGGAAATTCGGTAGAATCAACATTAAAATAGTAAACGTTATTTGTGTCTAAATCAAAAGCAGTCATAACGACAGGTGATACATCTCGTGCATTAGTAGTTGTAAGACCTTCATTCGTCCATAAAAACTCTAAATAAGTAGGAATGGCTCCCCATAAAAAAAGCATGTGAACTGTTTGAAATATTATAAAAACAAACCTTATCTGAAAAGACTAAAGAAAGAAAAAATAATTTGAGTTTTTCACAAACAGTTTGTAATTGCCAGTAGCTTTTTAAATTAAAAGATTTATCATATAAATAAAATGATTTACTTTTATTATTTACTAAATAAAGTCTGTCATCTTCGTTATAAACAGAATAGTTCGGAATTGGTTTGCCTAATTGCAAACCTAAGTAACTATCCACGACCTTTTAACCCTAATAGTAACGCTAGTATTTTCCGTCTTATCCTTTACAACAAGATAAACGATCCCATTCTTTTTTTGTCTTTATTTTTATTTTTTCCAGCACCAATAGTGGCTTCCAACACATTATCATCTGACACTTCGACTGAAAGATTGTTGCTTTCACCACTAAACATAATTTCCGATGGGTTTTCTAATAATGGCTTTTCGTAATACTCTTTTTCAAAAACACAATGGTGAAACATCAGTACCATTACTACAGCCATATACTATAGAAAACACAAAAAAAAGAAAAAAGGATTGAATTATTTTCATATTTGCCTATAGAATAAAGCATTTGATGTACATAACTTTGTACACCAAATGCAATTAAAACTAATTATTTCTTATGAATTTCTGTTATTTCCCAAAAATTTATATTATAAGTGCCTAATGTTGTCTCAAAATCAGTCGAAGCATCTGCATTTACCTTATAAAAGCCATTGTCAGTTCCATCCCATCCCATATTAGCATGAAAGTACAAATCGTTATTTCGTAAAATTTCTCTGCTTGTCTTAGTGCAAATTGCATATCCATCTATAACCCAAGCATGAGAACCTTTTTCTGCCTGTTCATTTGCAGTATGTGTTCCACCCATTATTGCAACGCAAGGCATCTGGCGGTTTGCATTTATCGTATTTAACAATGGATCTGGGGCATATTTATTATAATAAGTGCCACAAGAAACATACTTCTTTAAATAATCCAATAAATTAGAAACTGAAGTTGCACTACTTTTTTTTACACAAGGTATATTCGGATCATCATAAGGCCCATACTTAAAATCCTTATCAATATTTGGTCTTGTATTTGTTCCTTCATACATATGCTTAACTACTTTGGAAATCATCATAGCCTCCTCATAATCTCCGCCAAAATACGAATCATAGTTCAATTTCGGTTTTTAGTAACAAATGCCCAGTCTATGACTGTTCCATCAATCGTCATGCTCGGAGCGATAGCTGCTAAAGTTTGAACTCCTGCTGTAATAGCACACCCCATAGGGTAATTTGTTTCCATATGATATGCATTATAAGATTTAGGCAACAACAAGTTATAAGGATTGTCTTGGCCCCACTCGGTCTTTAAAACAGCTCCACCATTTTGAGGCATTAACGATATAATCTGGCTCAAAGGTTTGTCATAAGCTGTAGAACGGGAAGTTGTTTCATGGCTTTTTACACCATTAACCTCAATCAAATCTTTTATTTCTTCATATGTTACTGTAGATTTACCCAAACAAGAAGCTACTTTCTTCAAGGTTTTCTCTCGTAACTCAACTTTGAGCCTTTCTATTTTATTTATCTCTGAAACAGTTGAAGCTTCTGCCAATTTTAACATCAAACATGCCCCAGTACTATTTTTTTTTTTCTCAAAATTACCATTTTCTATATATGCCAAAACACCAGCACTTCGAGAGTCGGCAGAAACTAAAGCATACCCACTCTTTTCTCCAGACTGTAAACACCACCTCATAAACAGGAATACTATCAGTCGTAGTCCCTCTTGTTGTCTTGCTTGATATAATTCCGCCAATGCGATATGAGCCCACAATAGACATTCTTGGATTGGCAGCACTTCTTGTTTTTGAGCCCAACGAAGTGGGAAAAATCATTTACCATTGCCAGAATCTCATCCTCTGATAAATTTGTAGGATTATCATTTGCAATACTCATTGCCTCATCCATAGACAAATTAACATTCACGTTCTCAATAACAGGATTACTGTCATTAAGAATTTCATCTTGGCACGATGATACAATCACTGCCAATAATATTAAAACTAAATACTTTTTCATATTTATACAGTACTATTGATTAAATTATGCAAATTTACGAAATTTATTTTAAATCGATATATAACGAATGCGTTATTTATGTATTATTAACAATTTTCATTATTAAGGCGTTAAAATATATTGCATTTGGGCATTTTTTACTTTATTAATATATAAGAACTAACATCCTTTTTGCTTTTTAGCCATGAACCTTCTCAAGCTGACCGCCGAGATTGTAAGAGAAGTAATCTTCTCCTCGTCTGGACAATCATCTCTAACAGGCGGTTGTGGCTGTCATAAGTCCATTACGTCACATAAGTTGCGATCACTTGATTAGGCACAATCATCGTGCGGCGGGTCTTGGTGACTTCGCCCATCTTGCCATAGAAGTATTCGATGGCACCTGTTCCGTCCTCACGGAGCATCAACCTACCGATACGGTTCTGAGAGGCATTGCGACCACCGTAGTAATACTTTACGTTGTTCTCCGGGTGGTCTGGGTAGTTGATACCCGTCAGACGCTGATAGTCGTAATCGTAGGTGATGAACTTGCCTTCCTTTGCAAGGTTGGCAGTCTGCTTGGTCAGCACATTGCCGAGCGCATCGTAAGTGAAACTTGTGATGCCGCTTGCAGGATGGTTCACCTCAGTACGGCGGTCACCCATGTCGTAAGTAGAGGTCGTTACATTACCCCCTCCGTGTCGGTAACACGAACAAGACGCTGTATGCCATCATACTCAAACGAAGTGGTAATCTCACCGTCAGGACCGCTCTTCTGGATGGTCTTCAAGGTCTTGCCACTGCCATTGGTATGGGTAGCCTGAACATTATGGAGTGCATCGGTCACGGTAGTGGAGCAGATTCTGCAAAAGGAAATAAGTCAAAGATTCAAAGGAAAAAATCCTCTGATATTCCCTGCTGATTTTTAAGGCGGTTTGAAGCCTTGTCTTAATGTTATTTTCATCTCGCCAACTTTTTGTGTTATAGTTGAAAGACGATTGTAATTTGCATTTATTGCATAGATTTGTTCTATTTTGCAAAATAGATAGCAAAAAAAAGGGTATGACGAAACAAGCGGCACCTTTCAAGTGCTTGACAACAATGTCTTGATGCTTGTGCGCTCTTCAAGTGGCGAGCATACCTTCTATAAAGTGAAGGATGCCAACAATGTTGTCTTGACAGGTTCACTGGGTAATGAACCGAAAGGTGAGACTGCTAAGCTATATGTATTGAAGAAAAAAATAAGTGCATATAGGTCGTGTAAATTAAATCGTCTTGTAGTGCAGATACATAAGGTCTGTAAAAATTCCAGCATTTTGAAGCACCACTCTGTTTTGATGTCACTTTTTTTTTTCAAGGTGGCTCAAAAGATAAAACGTAAATAAACTGTGTTTACCAATTGTAGTATGACACAGTTTATTTTACATTTCTATTCTGAAAATCCTATTTTTTGTGTTGCTTTTTTTTTTGCAATAATTTCAACAGCTTTATCATCATACTCTTTCAACAAATCTACAACATTTAAGATATAATACTTTTGATTTGCTGAATGAACCTTGTGTATTTCAACAAAAGAAACAATATCGTTTCTTATTGTCATAGACTTATTTGCTGTACATTCATTCATTATCAGATCTAACTGTTCATCCCAATTATCAAAAAACAAATACTTTCCTTGTTTAGGGAACAAAAACTGTAGATAAATCACAATTGTCACTAAATGTCACATCATGTAATATTGCATCCTCAAAAGATACATTTAGCATTTTATTCTGCTTAGCATTTCCAAACTCTTTTTTAAAAGATTCTGTAGGAAATCCTCCTCTAAACCACACGTTATCTAAATTGCCGATGAACTCACAATTTTCAAAATTTGAAGCTTGAAAATCCACATCGTAAAAATCACAATTTATAAATTTGCAATCTCTAAATTGTGGTTTTATAAATGCACCGAATTTGACTTTCTTAAAAGTACAATAGGTATAGCACGATGAATCGTATCCTATAATTGCATTTTTTTGAAATTTATATTTTCAAACATACAGCTATAAAATTCATTTCCATGTTCTGCTAATGCTCTAAAAATTGTTTTATAAAATATTGAATTTATAAATATTCTGTTTTCTATCCAATATATTCTATTGGAATGAGCAAACGACGATTTAGAAAAATCGCATTTTTCGTATTTGTTTTTGCCAAATCGGAACTATCTATAAATTGGTTCTTTAAATCCACATATCCATGTTCATTTAAGGAATATTCTTTCCTATTACTTGGAGATAATTCTCTTTTTTTATTGAAATAATGGAGTAAATTCATTTCATCTTATTTTATTATAGAGCCAGAAACTGAATGTCTCTGGCTCTAATTACAGTTATTAACGTTTAGGAGCGGTGTTTAATAAAGTGCCATTTTTCCCATATTTATTTACATGTTTCTGCCATTGGGCATGAGTTGTCATATCCCACCATTTGTTTCCTCTGGTAAAATCTGGTCCATTAGTATAATTGCTTTTTATATCAAACCATTTTAGAAACTTGTCATTTCAACTTTTTTTGTCTGGTACGCACATCTATTCTGTTACCCCTATATGCTGGATATAATCTCGAATTCTTTTGGACTGCTCTAAGTTGTTTCTGAGTCAATGCCTTTAGTCCTTCTGAATCAACTTCCTTGACAGCTTGATTAACATGTTTTTTGAAGTCTCCCAGTGACAAATCTATTGCTTTTGTATAGTCAGAGCCTCCTCCGACAAAACTTGTTCCAACATCTACTGTTGTTGCTATTTTGTCAGCTGTCTCCCTCACTGGCCCCCAATTTTTTGAGATGCATATTTAGTGCCAGCATATGTACATGTAGTTTGGCTTTTTCCAGTCCACATTTGCTTTGCACCTGCATAAGCATTGTCGGCACCATGTAACAACAGAGCGACACCACCAGCAAGACCTACACCTGTTTCTGCAGTAAGAATTCCACCGATTCCTCCACCAACAGCCTTAATAGAACCGCCAACCATTTGGACACCTCTAACAATCTGGTTCCAACATTGTTTTGTTTCCACCAATCAGACAGCCATCCTTCCATTCCTGTTGGATCTACATATCGTATTGGATTGTTATAAGCATAGCAATAAGTAGAGATGTCGTAGTATTTTTCTTGCAAAGGATCTGTAGTTATCCATAGTCCTAATCTTTGGGTCATAGTACCTCGCTCCATAGTAATACAATCCCGTCTCTTCATCGAATTCCTTCGCATTGAAAAGATAAGGTGTATTCCAAATGTTGTTGCGCTCCTCAACGAAAACCTCACCGAAAGGAACATACTCGATATGCTGCACCACTTCGCCTTCAAGGTTGGTGATGTAACTACTGCTACCCAAATGGTCTGGGTGATAGTAGAACTGCATCTTCTCGTATGAGTCACCCTCTTGGAAATTGTTCTTCATTGCTCTTGCCATAACACGTGCCTGCGCAGCCTCCAAGCTGCCGTCATTGCAGCAGAAGCCCTTGCCATCGACATAGTCGTTGTTGTCCTCGCCATTGTACGGCACTGCAAAGGTTGCATAATTATCCTTAATGACCTGCAACTGTTGAGTATATTTAACCTTATAATCAACAGACAAGCCATCAGTCTCACTACCTGCATACTGGATGCGGCGTGGGTCTGAGCCGTAAGAGTCGAAGTCACCAATCTTTGGAAACGACACGCTGACTACCGATGTAGATATGCTTGGTGTAACGTCCGCCTTGGTTGGCAACCAAATATGGACTTACATACAACGAGAACTTGGCTGTGTTCGTGCGACCTCCAGCAAACTCGGAGTTCACATAAACCTGGTCACTCTCGCCAGAAGTTTTCACTGTGCGCTCACCATCTGCATCATACCAATAATTGGTAACAAAGCCGTTATCATCAGAAGCGAGGAGACGGTTCTCCTCATCCCATTTGAGTTTGCGCTCTGCGGTCTTCTCGTCAGCCATGCCATCCTTCTTGGTACGGCTTGTGTTGACATAAACAAGATTACCGTTAGCATCATACTCATAGGCGTGATTGTTGTTCACATTCTCGCTCTCTGACGGATTTTCTTCCGTGCGATAATTCACATCCTTCACATTGGCAAGCTGGAATTTCTTGCCTGTGTCTGTTCCATAAGTGTACGACAAATCATAGCCAGCATTCAACGTACCGTTGAAACTGCACATTGTTCTGCGTGAGAATCCGACGCTTTGATGTGATACGGTGCATGTTATCGTAGCCCATCGCAAGAGTGTAGCTTGCTGTCTTGTTGTCCGCACCTGTATAAGTACCTGTTGCGCTTACAAGACGATAGAGTGCATCGTATGTATAGGTATGCGCCATTTGTCCGCCAGCCTTGCCACTCTGTGGGACTGACGCACCGTTTACAACACTGAGCACATTACTTACTGCATCGTATGTATAAGCGTTATCCATAATGGTGTTGCCACCACTATTCACAGTGAGGTTCTGCAATCTGCGACGCTGTGGGGCGTAGGTGTAGAATGTCTCTGCACCGTTGCAATACTTCAAGTATGTGCGCTGCTCGAACTTGTCATAGCCAATCTTGCTTACATAATCGTAGCCGTATGACTTGTAGCCATGAACCTTTTCAAGCTGACCTCCGAGGTTGTAAGAGTAGGTGATTTTCTCCTCATCAGGATAAATCATCTCCAACAGACGGTTGTGGCTGTCATAAGTCCATTGCGTCACGTAGGTTGCTATCGCCTGGTTAGGCACAATCATCGTGCGGCGGGTCTTGGTGACTTCGCCCATCTTGCCATAGAAGTATTCGATGGCACCTGTTCCGTCCTCACGGAGCATCAACCTACCGATACGGTTCTGAGAGGCATTGCGACCACCGTAGTAATACTTTACGTTGTTCTCCGGGTGGTCTGGGTAGTTGATACCCGTCAGACGCTGATAGTCGTAATCGTAGGTGATGAACTTGCCTTCCTTTGCAAGGTTGGCAGTCTGCTTGGTCAGCACATTGCCGAGCGCATCATAAGTGAAACTTGTGATGCCGCTTGCAGGATGGTTCACCTCAGTACGGCGGTCACCCATGTCGTAAGTAGAGGTCGTTACATTACCCTCCGTGTCGGTAACACGAACAAGACGCTGTATGCCATCATACTCAAACGAAGTGGTAATCTCACCGTCAGGACCGCTCTTCTGGATGGTCTTCAAGGTCTTGCCACTGCCGTTGGTATGGGTTGCCTGCACATTATGAAGTGCATCCGTTACGGTTGTAACGAGAGTATGACTGCTATTGTCAACTGTATATGCCGTAGTTGTCGTAGAGTTGTCCGGCAATGTCACAGAGGTAACACGGTCGAGCACGTCATAAACAGTAACCGTTGGAGATACATTGTCAAATGACTTGCTGAACGTTGAGTTCGATCCAGTTCCTTCCGTTGTAGGATAGAAAGCCTTTGCCACACGTCCGAAAGCATCATACACGTTTCTGCCGCTGACAATCATCACGTTCTCGTCCTTGGCAGAGCTTCCCTTGGATGCACTTGTCACAACACCGTCCTTCTTCACCTGCACGGCTCTTCCGAAACCGTCAACGAATGTAACGGTCTCCAAGTCGTCGTTAGGGTGCTGGATGTCGTAGTGCTTGGTCACTGCGTAAGCAGGAGCGGTAATGCCACTCTCATTGAATGTAGCCAAAGGCTGATATTCAAAGGCGATGGCATAAGGCACGCCCGTAGCCAACTCATTTGGACCACGTACGCCAGTAATGCGACCGAGGTCGTCAACATCAGTCTCATAGTAGAAGTTGTTGAGGTCACGATGCTCCTTGGCGATACCATAGCGATAGTCGAAGTTGCCTTGCTCGCTGCGGTAACCCCACGCATCGTCAATACGCTCAACATACATGTTCATTTCCGGCTCATAGCGGTATTTGTACCACATACGCTGTCCCTTGCCGTTGGCAGGGAGGGTCTTCTGGATGATGTTGCCGTAAGAGTCGTACTTGTAATCAGTAACTGCCGCACCGTCATTCAACTGCTGTGTAATCTGAGTGATATGGTTGGCGTAGTTGGTATTATACTTCGCCGTCACATGGTGATAGAGTGAGCCGTCACCGCCTGTAACAGTCACATCAACAGGAAGTCCGAGGATGTGCTTGCTTGCATTGTCGGTATATTTGATAGCAGTCGCATAATCGAACTTGCCGTTTCCGTCCTCGCCAAGACTGCCCTTGTCGCTGTACTTGTAGGACTTCAACTCACCATGATAGCCATTGAGGTAATACTCGTTCCATGCCTCGGATGTAACCACACCGTTTGCCGCTCCCTCATACTGCAAGTTTGCCGTATAGCGGAGAGGAACGAATGCAGAAGCACGGTCGCTCCAAAGGTTCACGTCACGCTTTGCGAACGTGTACTTGTCACCGTCGGCAGTCAGATAGTAGCTGTCGTAACGGTTCTTTGTCTCGGTGTACTTGTTGCCGTTGGCATCCTCCACGGAAGTAGCGGTAACATTGCCCTGCGTGTAGTAGTTGGCTACATCGTAGTTCTCAACAGCCTGTCTGTAAACAGAATTGCCATTCTCCGTATCGAGGTTCTTGGTGATAACCTCACCGAAACCGAGGAACTCACGTTCATGGCGGTCACGCTTTCCGTCCTTGTACTCAAAGGCGGTTGTCATGACTGGACCATCGTCATGGATTCCGTCGTCAACGGTAAGGGCAGACATTACCCACTTGCCACCAGGAAGACCGTAGGTCGGAGTGGTGTGGGCATAGTCCAATGTGAAAGTTCCGCCCAAGGAATTGGTGACTGACTTCAACATGTTGGTTCTGCCAATGGCAGAGCGTGTAACCTTCAACTCGCTTTCCTTCTCAGACTCAACGATGTCAAGATAGCCGTCACCATCCACATCCTGCAAAGAATATGTAGGGCGGTTGATGCTATGTGAGGTGGAAGCACCAGGGTTGGTTGAAATCTTGATGCTTATGACAGGAATGTTGATGGTCAAAGTGAACGCTGCATTTGCAGACTCTGATGTAGAGGCTGATTCACTAAGCGCACTTGCACCCTTCCAACTGATAGGCTCGTCAAAGCCATTGCCTGTATTAAGGGCAACAATGATACCATCACCATTCTTCCAGACCTTATCTGGGGAGACCGTCAGAGTTGATGTCGATAAGGTTGTATTCCTCTTTCGCTTTCAGAAGTCACGATGCCAAATCCTGCGGAGAAACTGCCGGAGGCCTTATTGATTTGTTTTTCCTTAATTTCGCCAAATCCTTGGTTAGCGCCACCACTTGCACCTATATCATAAGAGAGACTCTTACCACCTTGAATACGATCAAGTTCCCAATCAATAGGTTCAGTAAAGGCATAACCAAGATTTAATCTTACTTTCTTGTCGGAAAGAATCTTGTCTGGAAGTCCATCACCATTGATGTCAATGAATGACTCTACGGCTTCATCTGTGTTCTTTGGCGCACTGCCAGTGATAGAGAATTGAGCTTGCCATTCTGTCTGTACATTGCTCAAAGACTGCTTTACACCTTTCGCCAAATTCGTAATCTGTGATACGGAAGCCACAGGATTGCCGCCATATCCCCATGCCTCAGAAGCATTGTCAGAGTTATTAGCTCCGATACCCTTGTAGATTTCTCCACTCAATCCGCCTTGTGAATTGGTGTATTGGATACTACCACCAGCAATGATGTCAGGGGAATCCGTCACCATTCATATCCATCATGGCAACTTCCGTCTTGGAGCTACCATTTGCATTGTTGTGGGTAATGCCCAGCGCACCGCCTTGCACAACGGTACTCTTGCTTGATACAACTTGGTTTACCGCCGCTGCGCCAGTGCCTTGCAAGTATTCACCTGCAAGTCCTGCCACCTCCGCATTGTTATCCAAAGGATTGGTAAGGAGTACATCCTGCTCGGTCAATCGGGCTGTGCTTGCCTCGGTCGCAGTAAGATAGATGTCCTGTCGCTGACCGACCCACTTGTCCATAGAGGTCTGGTCTGTGCCCAATGGAGTGAATGCCATTGTGAGAGGATCAACCTTGTCGTTCTCGTTTTCCGGCAATTTCAGCAATGACTCGTCAATAGGCTTTGCATATCTGCCTTCTGCAGAGTTATAGACAAAACCTCCCCAGCCACGGTAAAGCATACCGAAGCCAAGATTATCGCTTTCTGCATAGAATCCAGCAAGGACATTCTCTGTCACAAGACCTGCCGCATCTTTCTGAATGGAAACAGAGGCAGAAGTAACAGTTTCATCCGAGATAGTTGCAGGATAGCTGTATTCAAACCATAACTTCTTTCCTGCGGTTGTTGCAAATCGCAGAGTATCGGCTTTCAAAATGCCATTCTCGATAGTGAAAGACTTCTTGCCAACAAGTGCATCCTCTGTCTTGGCAGTCAAAGTAATCTGGCCATTGATGGAATTGTCAGAAAGGATAAGCACTGGTGACACAACCATAATTGTATCAGTCGCTGTGGTCAAGTATGGCTTGCCCTCTGCCAAGGCATTTGCAAATGTATTGTAGTGTGCAGGAACGGCTACCGTCTGTTCGATATTGGCAGAGTCCTTATAAGTCACAGACGCTTGCCAACCGATATTCTTCCAATCAACATTTGAGGTGGATGAAATCTCAAAGCTGAAGTTGGTCAGCTTTTCTGTATTCTCCAGAACTGATGTTGAGTGAATCGCCATTGAAAGTCTCATTAGCCTTCAGTGTACGAGCAAAGACCGTCTTCTCGATATAGTTCGGGTTGTCGTTTCCGTCACTGTCTTTCTTGTCGTTGCTGCCGATGATGCTGAGAACAACATCGTCGGTTGTTACAGGCTTGTGGAAGACACTGTGAACTTCAACACTTGAACCATTCTCCACATTGGCAGAGGTGTTCACATCATAGATGGCACCATCCTCAGGCTTGTACTCTGTTGAAGAAAGCCCGTTAGGCAAAACATTAGATTCGCCAGCGTATATAATGGTAGGCGACCAGTTCACCTTGTCAAATGAGCCGTTGCTTGTTTCCTCGGAACCCGACTGCACACGGAAATAGATTCTGTCACCTCGCTTGACGGCAACAGAAGAGACTGCAGCGGCATAAGAACTGCCGTCGCCCTTTGCAATAGTCTTGTTCCAAAGCTCATTGCCACCCTTTTGAATGGCAACCCTCACACCGTCCTCCCGCTTTTTGGTATTCGTCAGCGTCATAGTCTCCAGTAGGAGCGACAAGGCTTACTTGACCTGCCACGCTTACTGTTCCATCCTTTGGCGCTTGCCATACACGCACAATATCCTCCATAGGGGAGTTCTTGATGGCTTCTGCCTGCTCATCCTCGCTAACCTCCATAACGGATGTGTCAACCTTGCCGCCATAGATGATAGGACTTGGCGTATCGGCACTGCTCAAAGTGAATGTAGGCACGGCATTGCCTGCCTCGTCAAACTCCAAGTGGTTGAAATAAACCTTGCCATTTGAAACGAGGTCAACAAGTCCGTCACCGTTGATGTCGCTGAAATACTGGGTGGTCTTGGTCTTAGTGGTTGACTTGTCCGTTCCGACAACGGCAGTCAGGACATTCCAACCGACAACGGCATTCGCACCGAAAGAGTTCGTAGAACTTTTGGTTGTCGAGAAGTTACTGATGCCCTTTACCTTGACAGGCTCACCATATACGACTTCTCCGTTGTCAGTCTTGACCTGTGGACGATAATATACGGAACCACCGGACTTATAAACCTTGTCTGGAAGTCCGTCACCGTTCAAGTCAACGAATGCGGAAAGTCCCTTGCTGGTATCGCTGGAGTAACTGTAAGAACCTCCTATTGTATTGCCTTTCCATTTGCTTCCGTCCCAAGGTCCCACACCTGCATAGAACGAACCGCTTACAGAAGAACTTGTTGTTCCGCCAAGTGCAGTAGGCTTGTCGCTGAAACGCTTGCTGACAGTCTTTAAAGGATTGACGAAACCAGCGTCAAGTCCGTCATCGTGCGTGTTCCATTTCTCGGAATCGTCCTTGAACGGAACATATCCCTTTTCAGCCTGCACATCATCATAATAGTCGAAGTTCTGGAAAGCCACTTCCTTTCCGGTGTTGTCGTACTGTCTGACACCTGTGAGCATTTCCTTGTGGAATGCACCTTCCTTGTAGTCAAAGGCATAGCTGCGCAATGTCTCGCCCTGGAAATTCACGGTCACTTTCTCCAGCAGCTTGTTGGAGGAGGCGAGGAATCCATAGCGGGCATTGTTGGTCTTTACCTGCTTTACCTTGTTGCCTTCAAAGAGTACAACGGTGTGCGGTTCCTGTCCTGCATTACCTGCGTGAACCTCTTTCAGATATGCAGCCTTGGCCTTCAAGCCGCCACGCACATCCTCATCCACGATGTCATACACATATTCTATATAGTCACCGTGGAGTTCCTCGACACGTTTCAGCTTCCATTCGGCAATCACCTCACGGGTATTGCCCGAAGCATCAGTGACATTGCCCTTTACAACAGCTCCGTCACCACCATAGATGTACTTGACACCCTGCTTGTCTGTAACCTCCCAATAATAGTTGGCAGGACTGTCACCCTTGCGGATGATACGGCTGAAATCACCGCCTTGGCGGGTGTAGAACTGGCGGTCAGCCTTTCTGTTCATCTTCTCGCCACGGTGTGCGACTCCCATCTGTCCGTTGTCATCCATAGTGGAGAGCATTGAACCGGACAAAAGATAAGTCTCCGTCTCTTTTGACTGGTCATAACGAGGCACGCCCCACCGGGTGTCAAGCGTAATGCTTGGCACGCTGACGTTCCAACCCTCGCCAAGCCAACCGCTACCGCCCTCGCTGCTGTACTGCAAGCCAAGGCTTGGCTGCATACCGTTTCGTGCTGGCGGCATCTCGAACGGATACTGCAAGTTGGCAGAGCCACGGTTGTTTGCGCTTGAGGCGCAATGACATTTATCTTCGCCGTCGGGTCAGCCGCCTTGATGTCGTTCATCATCGTCGGGGCAAAGCCTTCTGTCTGCGGTGACTCCGGTGCCTGTATCACACCGTTGATCATGTCGGTGAAGTGGGTCGTCTTTGAAACGACACACTCTTCCTTCTTGTCCACACGCACACGCTCCAACGCAACCCAATGCTTCTCGGCCGGGTCGTAGTAATAGGTACGGATGTCGTCCTCGGTATAGCCGCCGCTTGGTATTCTCGTGCGGTCATACTTTATCTTGACAGTCGCACCCTCGCCTGTGAAGTGTGTTCCGTGAGGGAGAAAACGGTAGCCCTGTCCTCCTGCCGTGACGTTGGTCATGGCAAAGTCAAGCTCAGGAACATTCTCCTCTCCGATAGAGTTCACGGAAAGGCTTCTGTTCCGAATGAGGTCTTTCTGAAGAACGACCAGTTTGCTACCTCCTACGGAGATACTGTCAGAGACACCCTTCTTGAAGAGTTTTCTCACGGCTGTCCCGTCCTTTGCCGAAAGGGACAGTGTGGCGGCAAGCAGTAAAACCAATGCCCACGCCACCTTCTGTATATAATTCTTCATGCGTATCTTCCTTTAAGTTACTTTACTGAGATTTTCCTTGTATGCTCCCCATTCTCGGAGATTGCCTTCACGACATACACACCCGATGCGGGAACCTTGAAGTCGGCTTGCTTGACGCTTTCGCCTGTCATTTGGCGTGACACTACCAGTTTGCCTGATACGTCAAACACCATCAATGTGGCTGCAGAAGGCTTGTCCTGTGTGAGTTTAGCCTCGTAGATGCCTGTCGTAGAACCGTTGCCCTTGACAGTGAAATCCTCGTCTTCTCCAGAAATGAAGGTATTGTCAGCCTGTCTGTCCGAGCTGCCCACATGGTTCTCCCTTGCCTGTGTTCCGTTAGGCATACTTGCATCACACTCGCTGCCGACATAGACGGTCATCGTTGTCGTACACTTCTTGGGTGTTTCTATCTGCACGTTGCCCCTTGTGGTGAATGAGGTTACAGGCGTACCGTTTACGGTAAGGTCTGTGATATGTGTCTCGCCCTTTCCGTACTTGATGCAGAACCGCCATGCACGAAGTGACCAGACATATTCATGATGCACGGTCTGTCCGTTCAACTTGTATGTGACCTGCATATTGCGGACTGTAACACTGAGCACATCGCCAGGCTTGATGGTGACATATTTGGTTAGGCTTGTATATCCACCGGTTATGATATGCGCCTTGTCGCCCCGCATGTCGAAGCCATATTGGGTGATCTCGTCCGTGAGGCTTGGCTCCAATCCCACACGGTAGTTTGATTTTGTATCGTTCACCGTCCATGAGATGTCGCCAGACAGATAGGTCCTGGTGTCATGTGAGTATGAGGTGTAGAGTGCATTGCCAGTGGCATAAATCTCGTTGCCTCCACCTTGTGATACGGACAGCGCATAGGCGCCGGGGGCAAGATTCGTGATTCTATGCGTGTCACCGAAGAATGTTCCTCTGGCAATGGTTTCTCCTTTTTACTTTTCCTGCAACGGTGTCAACGCTGAGCACATAGGAATAGACTGGTGTACCGATGTTGATGCCGATGTCGATATATACCCGTCATTGCGTGGAACTCCATTCTCGCAACTTGACGGCGTAGGAGTGGCATCATAGGAAATGCCGTCATAATAGGCGAATGTGAACACATCGCTTCCGCTTCCGTCTGCATCCCATATGGGATATTGCGGAATATGGTCTTGCCCCCTTGTCATATCAGGCTTGGAGCAGCTTATGTTACTATTGCTGTTGATGTCGAAATAACCTTCACCGCTTGGATCTATGAGCATGACGGTACGCTTGCGGCAATAGTCTGAGAATTCCCTGTCCGGTGTGAGGTCATAGCTCAACTCTGCCATATAACCGACATCATCTATTCCTCCTGTCCTCAAGCCTGCCATGTTCAAGGCGGACTCTGCTCCTTCCGTTCGGATAATGCCCACATTTGTGTCTGTGTCAGTTGCATCCGAAAGGGATATGGTTCTTGCCGCACTTCCTGTTCCGTCAACACGCAGATAGATGTTTTTGCCTTCCTTGCGGATGGAAATGTCCGTTCCGTCAACATCCGTGGCGATGTATGAATTTGAGACCGCTCCGTTGATGATCGGATAAACAACTCCAGCATTGGTGAACCGGAATCCATACTTGCATGTGCTGCCACCGATACTTCCGAAGCCAACGTCAAAAGTCGGGTGACTTGTCGGACAGGTGAACTCAAAAGCACCGCCACCTCCAACAAGGGCTGGGGTCGTGGCATAAGCTCCGGAAGCGGCTTTCTCTTGGATGATATTGTCTGTAAAGCCATTCCTTGACACTTCAAGTCCTTGCGCAGTCCATCTTGCCACTGTACTGTCGGGCTTTGACGGCACGTTGGTCTTGACCATCCATGTACGTTTCATGACATGCCACAGGGAATCTGTAGGTGAGGTATATGTTGCAAGTGCCACATCATCGTCGCCCCAGAAAGTAAAGCCTCTGTCCGGCATCGGATTGCCGTTTTCACGTCCCATGACAAACAGACGGGAAGCGGATGAAGGGTTGTATGGATTTGCGTCATGATAAGTTCCGTTCTCCTTCAAGGCCGCATACACCGGACTTTCCTCATATGATGTTGCGGAAAGCGGTTGGGAGAGACTTCCTGCCATGTCGGTTCCAACAGCTGTGACCCTATGGTGGGTAGGCTTGGTTCTCCGCCATATCCCAAGTCAGGTTTCCGTCGCTGTCAAGATACGAGCCTTTGAGGGTGATGCCGTACTTTACCGCCAGATAGCTCTCCACTTTTCTGCGCTCATCGGGTGTAAGCATCCTGCTGAACACAATAAGCTCAGGGGCATATCCACGGATGGAAGCATTACCGAAGAGCGAGGTCGGGAAATCCGTACCGAAACTGCCAGAGGTGGAAGGGGTTCCGATGAATAATGTGGTGTTGGAGTTGTCTCCCCACAATGTTGTTGAAGGATTGCTTACCTTGAAGTAGGACACAACTCGCAGAGCGCTTTCCTTAAAAACCGTTCTCGGACAAAGAATCACTTGATTGATAAAGCAGGTCTTCACCCGATGCTGAACCATAGTCCAGTGGTTCAACACCTCTACCCCTTACGGCTTTGTCCTTGCTCAGAATGGCTCCGTCGCCCTTTCGGCCGTCAAGAGCATAGACAACCATATCCTTGCCGATGGTTTGCCAGTTCCGGTGCAAAGACACCGATGACGGTAGCCTGCGAGAGGTTGCCGTGTTTGAGTTTGGCACTCAGACTACGAAATCCGTCTGCGAGCCAGAGACTCGGATTAAAGTTGAAGTAATGGACTGAACTGTTCGGAAGAGTAAGTTCAGACTTGACGCCACGGCTGTCCAATAGCATCAGCCGTATGGAATCCCCAGAGAAATCCTGCCAACGGTAATAACCTTGCAGGTCTGAGTTCAAAGGCGCAGTCTTGAACCACAGTTCGCTTCCGCTGACTCCTCCGGGCGTTTGCGCGAAACTGCCGATAGCGAAGCCTAACAGTAAAAAAGAAGTAAACTTTCTCATGCGCTGTCAATTTGGAGTGTTTGAAAAATATAAAAACGTATGCCTCTGCCGCGCAGGGAGAGACCAGTGAGAGAGAACGGACTGTTGCTACGGAGAAGAATTGTGATATAGGCTTGCTCCGTAAGGTCCTATTGTCACGTGGCAGGCCAATAGGCTTTACCACCAAACTAATGCTGCAAATATACAAAAATAATCTTAAGAAACGGATATAATCTTTAAGAAATTTGCTGATTTGGTGTTTTTTTTATGATTTCGGTCAATTTTGCAGAAATCTTTTACATCTGTTGTATGTACTGGAGTTAGTTTGGCAAAAAATTCACAAATGGTCACGGCTTCAGTTTCTTATGTTAAAATGTAAATCATGGTTTGAAACTGTACACATTCGCGGTACAAATGAAAACACTATATGCTTGTGTCGGAAAGGTATATATGAGCTGATGGTAGAGTCGTCATCAACAACAATGGACCTGATTTGATAAACTCAGCAGGAATACTTGCTATTCATTTTTTATGATGGGGTTATGTTTACAAATTTGAGATTTCATGTAAAAAACAGGGGTATCTTATTATGATAAAAACATCAAGATACCCCCCTATATATAATTAGGTGTCATAACCGACAGACGGAGCGTGCTTGTTTTCCAACTATGCTTTGTTCTGTTTCTATATTCTTTGTTTCGTGTTTTTCTGCAGTATCTTGCTCCTGTGGTGGTGCCAATTCCAACTGTATTTTTCTATCCAACGCCGCCAGTTCCGCTTTAAGACCTTTCAGTTCTTCCTCTTTCTTCCAAGTCTTGCCAGCTATCTCTTCCAGTTGCGGTATTTCCTTTTCCAAAGCCTTGCATCTTGAATCATACTGCTCAATGTAGCTTGGTATCTTCTGTAAGGCATTCAGAAAGTTGTTTGCCGCTGCTATCGGGTCAGACTTGGCAATGTGACCGTAGTTGTACTGGTACTTGTAATTGCCCTCGACAAAAAGCGGTTGTCAACAAATGGAAGACCATTCTCGAAACTTGTCTTGCTGACAATCTTGACAGGGAATCCGTAGATTTCTCCAATCCGCTTGTATTGTCCGCCAGTTGTCTCTTTCTCCGCCAACATTTGCAGATGCTTTCCTATAACCTCTAAGTTCGTGGACTCCACACCATCAAAGAGTGATGAGGTTGAGGATGTTGCCGTCCTTGTCTTTCTTGGCTTTGCCCATAAACTTGCCGTAGTCCTCGGTCATTCCCTTGAGAGAGGCTTTGTTGTTGCCCAGCTCTACCATCTTTGACTGCAATTTTGTTTCTGAGTCACGCTTGCCCCTGTTGAACGATTTGCGCTCACCCTCCAGAGAAGCAACCTTCTTCTCCAGCTTCGCCTTGTCAAGCAAGTCGGTATTTCCGGAGAGAATAGCCATATACTCTGAAAAATTCATGCCCGATTTCTCGTCCATCGCTCCCTCGTCAATGGTTCTCGCTCCCAAGGCTCCGCTTTTCAACTGTGAAATGAATGTCTGCTTGCAGTGCAGGAGGTTGAACTTGTACGAGTCAAGCGACTTTTCCACCGCATAGATGATGACATCAACCTTATTGTCGGCATACAGTTTGGCAATCTCGTTGCCTGCACGCACCCCTCGACCGTCACGCTGTGCCAAGTCTGACGGCCGCCACGGTGTATCCAAATGATGGATAGCCACACACCGTTTTTGTGCGTTTACACCTGTACCCAACATGGATGTGGAGCCGAACAATACTCGTACCGATCCCTCGTTCATAGCTGCTATCACCGCCTTTCTTGCCCTCTCGTTCTTGCACTCCTGAATGAAGCGGATTTCAGACGACGGTATGCCGTAATCCTCTATCAGCTTGCGCTTGATTTCTGAATACACGTTCCATTCGCCCGGTCGGTATGTTCCCAGATCTGAGAATACGAACTGTGTGCCCTTGTAATTGTCATAGCGTTTGTAATAGTCGGCTATCATCTTCGCACAATGGCTCGCCTTGTTGTCGGGATGGTCCTCACAAGTCGGGTCTATCATGCGCATATCGAGAGCCATCTTTCGGGCATAGTCCGTAGCAATGAGCATCTTTGCCTTCTCTTCCGTTTCCGACAGAGGCAGTCTTCCGAGGATGGTGGCATCACCCGTCTTGGCAAACTCCATCAGCTTTTGGATGAAGTCCTCCTGCTCGGGTGTCGGTGGTATGTTATGAAGGATCTCGTTCTTCTTTGGTCTGTCCACACCAACCGCCTCCGCCGTGCGATAGTCGGTTATCTCGTTGTAGAAAGCAGCAAGCTCCGGTACCTTGATGAAGTATCTGAAACGTTCCTTCTGTACGATGTTGTTGGTGACGTTAAACTCGAAGTCGGTAGTCTTCTTGGCGAAGATTGCCGCCCACGCATCGAAACAGCGGATGTCCTGACGCTCCAGTTCTTTTGGGCGCAGGTACTTGAAAAGCAGATACAACTCTGTCAGTGAGTTGCTGATAGTTGTTCCCGACAGGAATGTCGCTCCCAGATCTCTGCCTGTCCGCTCCTGTATGGTTCGGATGGCAAAGAGCATATTGAGTGCCTTCTGGCTCCCCTCGCTGTTGCCGAGTCCTGCCACACGGTCGTGACGGGTGTTGAACATCAGATTTTTGAACTGGTGGCTTTCGTCCACAAAACAAGTGGTCGATGCCCATCATGCGGAAATCCACCACATCATCGGTGCGCTGCTCGATGCTGTAGGCTATCTTCTGCAACTTCACCTCCAAGTTGAACTTCCGTTTTTCCAAGCCTTTGAGCATTCCCCTCGACACGTCTTTGCCCTGCGTGCGTATCACTTCCAAGTTTTCCTCCACGGTATCAAGCTCCGCCTGCAATATCTGCCGTTGGAGTTCTGGCGATTGAGGTATCTTCCCGAACTGGTCGTGCGACATGATTACACAGTCATAGTCGTTGTTCTTGATGTTGTTGAAGAAACTGACACGGTTCTTGGTGGAAAAATCCTTCTCCGAGGCATAGAGTATCCTCGCATGGGGATAAGCTGTCTGATAGGTGGCAGCTATCTCCGCGACATTTGCTTTAAGTCCGATAATCATCGGCTTTTTCGCCAATCCCAGACGCTTCATCTCATGCGCAGCCATGCACATTATCAGCGTTTTGCCAGTACCGACCTCGTGAAATCACATATCCCGCCGCCGTTCTGCAAAAGCATCCATACACAGTCCTTCTGACTTGGGTACACACTCTTGACACCATACTTTCCGCCAAGGGCTTTCAAGTCCAAGCCGGGGAAGGTCTGGTGAGAACCGTCATACTTCGGACGCACGAAGCAGTTGAACTTCCGGTTGTACATTGTGGTCAAGCGTTCCTTAAAGGAGTCTGACTGCTCTTCCAGCCATTCAGTGAACCCGTTGCGGATTTCGTCAATCTTGGCATTGGCAAGCTGTATGCCCTCGCTGTCACGCACCTTGATGTCGTTGCCGTGTTCATCCTCGCCGATGCTCTTCATCATGTCGGGACAGGTGTTGTGCAGGGCATGTTTCAGAAGACTCATGCCGTCATAGTGGCGGTAATATCCCTTCACCATATACTCATCCGTGATGGCCATGGTCTTCATACTGCATTTTGCCGAATATTCGTCCATACTGTCGGAATAGACGATGCTGACCTGTGTATTGAAGAGGTGGCTCATGTAAGCGGAATACACACCTGTAGGTATCCAACGTTCACCGAAGTTGAAGTCCAGGTCCTCAAAGGCTATCGGTTCGGGAATGCTTGCCTTCAAGGCATCCAACGACTCCCTCACGATTGCATGGTCGGGATTTTCCTTCAGCCATTCTTCTATACGCTCCGCTTTCTCTATGACATTGCCAGCAATGAAGCGGTCGGCTATCTCGTAGCCGTCTATGAGCGGATTGTAATAGATGCGCCCTTTAAGCGCTTCCGTCAGTTCCTGTTCCGGCATATCCGATAATTCAGTCATATACGGCAAGTCGATACGGCCGAACTTGTTGAGCGAGGCGGTGAGCGCTTCCTCTGGAGAATCGACATGACTGACCTCGTCAAGCGAAAAAGAGACCGGGTGGTCGAAGATGTCTGACTTTGTGAAATGTCCGTTTTCCACCCGTTCCAACGACAGCATGTCGCGCCCTGAGGCATCCATGAGGATGAACTTCAACGTTCTGCTTGGCATTGAGGTTGCCGAAGAGGATGAAGAAAGCGTCATAATAATAGACATTCAGACTCTCACGCATCTGCTTGTTTTCCGTCTGTTCTTCCGCTTCATAGGTGTAAAAGTTTCTGATAGGCATCACGGAGGGCGATATACAGGACAGCCTTTTCTTTCTGCTCCATATTCAGATCCAACGGCATGAAGGTAGCACCATACTTGGTAAGGTCTTTCAATACACCGATGTTTCCGGCAGAGTCGAGCACCATAGAACCCTCACGATGAAAACTTTCCAGTTTCTCATCAAATGGACGGGGCTTCATAACATTCTCTTTCTTCTTTGCCAGCTCTTCCCGCTTTCTTTCTTGCTCTTTTTGCTGTTCCCGCTCATGATTTGTTTCTTTCAATGTGCTCTGAGTCTTGGAATCTTCTTTTGCCTCATTCCCTTTCGAATGTCCATGCCCGATTTGAACTTTGAGAACTTCTATCGGTTCCATCGGAGGTTTGAACTTCGGATCAAGCGTATCTTCAACGCCCAAAGCCTTGAGTTGTTCCTGACGGTGCTGTTCCGCCTTTTGGCGCAGCAGCACCCTGTCTTCGGGAGCCATGGTCATCATCATCTCGTAAAAGCCGTTGATTGGCGGATTCTCTTCCCAAGAGATGCTTGCGTATGGCTCATCCCCAGGCAGGATTGGTTTTGTCTCCTGTGCTGTTTCCTGCTCTTTTTGCATCTGTCAACGAAGGCTTTTTCTTCTTTTTTCCACAGGCTTTGTCACAACTTCAAAAGTCGGATTGACGCTTTTTTTACCAACGGACTTGCTTTTTCTTCCTTGACACTTTCTTGGCGACAGCACCCACTGTTATCTCTGCTTTCTTCTTTGTAGCATGGACAGTCAGACGGTTTTTCTTCTTCCATTCCCCAAAGGTCAAACAGCGTCATTTGCACTGGTGGCTGCTGATGATTGATTTTTTGGGATAGCTCTGCATCATCAGTAGGCTTTTCCTGCTTTTTGCAAGGATACTACCGTATCGTTCTGCTTTTCCTCAATGGAAGGCTTCATCTTCTCTGTTTTTTTCTATCTTTTTCTGTTTCTTCAACCTCCTTAACTTCCTCAGACATTGTTCCCTCAATCCCCAAGTATCGGTTCAAATTGAGATTCTTCTTAAAGTCTTCATGGAGCATCTTTCGTAAATCCTCTGCAATGCCTTCCACACCATCCTCATGCGTGTATATCATTGCAGGTTTGCCGAATGGGTCGGTATCCAACTTTGCTGTTGTATGGATAATGCGTTCCGGATGCTCCAGAAAGTAGTTGTTAGTCGGAATGCGGTTCTCGTCATTATAGACAGTATCAAGCAGGTTGTCGTCTCCTCGCAGCGACTCCTTTTGGGTATTTTTCTGCAGAATGATGAGGTCACTGCCCACTTCCGTATTGGCATTTTCCGTGAACAGGTTGTTGGGAAGACGAATCGCTGATACGAGATCTGCATGATAGAGCATCATAAAACGCGCGGCACTGTTGTTTTTGGCATTCAATACGCCTTGTGAGGTGATGAAGGCAACCAACCCACCATCCCTTACCGTATCAAGAGCCTTGACAAAGAAGTAGTTGTGTATGCGTCTGGTGACAAGTGCCCTCATGCCTTTCATGGCTGTATAGGACGGATCAAACACGGCAACATCGCCAAAAGGAATATTTGAGATGGCGAGGTCGAAGTAGTCATTGAAAGGCTTTTCTATCTTCTCGAATCCCTCTATGCGCACTTTCTGCTCCGGGTGCAGATGGTGGAGTATCTTTCCTGTAAGCAGATCTTTTTCAAACGCCATAATGTCTGCCTTGGGATTGTTATCCAAGACGGAATCGACAAAGGCTCCGATGCCTGCCGAGGGCTCAAGCACCTTTTCGGGGATGATCTGATGCTCTTTCAACACATCCGTCAGAGCCTCTGTAACGGCTGACGGCGTGTAGAATGCCGTAAGGACGGACTGTTTCAGACTGTCCATCAACTGTTTTGTACTCGCTTTCATTCTTGCTGTTTTCACGGATAAGTCTATGCAGCTCCACTGTTGGAGCAAACAATTCAAGGTCTGACTTTGCCCAATGGACGGCATCCGCCAGTTCCCTGGCAGGGGTTCAGGATGCACTTCAATCCACCGAATCCGCAATAACGCTCCAGAAGGAGACGCTCACGGGCGGTCGGCGTGCGCTGTTCCCTGTCAAGGATGAATGCTGTCTCTATCGCCTTGATGTTGTCGTTCAGCCGTTGTTTTCTATTGTACGCCATTTGACTCTATGAAAAGGGCAACGGCTCCCGTCAGCTCTGTATAGAGCCGGTCGTAGTCCGGTGACTGGGCAAAATCGTCATCGGTGAGGTCGTAAATGGAATACACGTTGTCAACCAAAGGCAGGAGGTGCTTGACAAACGCTTCCTGGTCTTCTACTGCTACCTCCAGGGGAAACTCACTGTCAACAACATCATACAGGATGCTGTACTTGGAAAAGCGGAGACCTTTCAGCAATGCTGACATGGCAAGCTCTTGTGCCGCATCGGCAAAGAGGGCATCACGCCGTGCCTGCTCATATACTTCTGCAGCATGGTCTGCACGTTCGCGGATAAAGTCCGCATCGCTGGCTTGTGGAAAACGGTTCTCTCTGAGGTGGTTCAAGAGGTACAGTCCGTAATAGGACAGCTCTGTCTGTGCCTGTTTCTTTCTGTTCATTTGTCCGTTGAATGGATTAAGTGGTGAATAATAAACCGTGGATGGCGGTTGGTGTTTGTGTGAAAGCAAGAAAAAGGCACTCGGTATCCCTCCGAGTGCCGCCACTTAATCCACAGTAAATAAAAAGCATCCTGAATCAAGACACCATTTATGAACCATGTTTCGGTGGCAAAGGTACAAACTATTTCTTGTATCTCTTCACATTTCCTCGCTTTTCTGCTGTTTTGCGCTCTGCAAAGACGAATTTCGTGTTGAAATTCTCGTCAAAGGCAATGGCTGCGGAGAATGGTTTTTTGCCTTGCTTGCTGGTGAAACCATTGAGCGTTCTGGTCTTGCCCTTGGTGAGCAAGTCGGTGATGTCGGCATCAGTGAGCAACTTTCCTGCTACCTGCTTGAACACTGGCATACCGCACTCCTTGTTGCTGCATCTTACTACCTTTCCGAAGAACTGCATGGTACCTTGCTTGCATTTAGGACA
>VOFJ01003381.1_pt1 | contig 35674 bp, 44 predicted proteins | sample 5384081 | NCBI WGS metagenome assembly VOFJ01 (sample SAMN12384729, study PRJNA508395) | human gut metagenome | isolation source: healthy gut I | host: Homo sapiens
TCAATTGTACTTCGTTCGATTGCATGTGCTCCTTCGCCAGAACGAATAGTTTTTATATAGCCAATTGTAATTAAAACTATTCGTTCTGGCGAAAAAATTTTAAGATTGAGCAAAAAATAGCTGAAATGAATGGGCTTTTGGCTGAATGATTGTAGAGAATTACGCATTATTAAATGCCTGCGGAAGAACAACCGCAACGCACAGTAGCTTCTTAGCGGACAAGGGGTTGATTGCTTGGTACGGTTGTTGAAGCTGTTCAGATAACATGCAGACTTTTATCTGGCTAAGATGGTGAGCGATGCGGGTAATTACGTAAAGGGGCAAGCCTCGCCCCGGAGAGTAACGTCTATGCGTTCGCTGTGACCTCGATTACGGGATGGTTGCCGCGGTATGAGGTGACATACGCGCCTTGGCAGTTTCATTTTGTTCTGCCGCTTTGATTCGATCAGCGAACTCCTTGTTGAGGACGCCGACCGGCTCGCCCACAAGGTTAGTGGCTACGAGCTTGTCTCCCTCCTCTTGGAACGAAATGCTTGAACCAATGGGGGCATCTACGGCGCCGGTACAGGGCTCGAGCTCCATAGGCGTGTCAATTGCCTTCTGGACTGCGAGGATGGTGCGCTTATTGGCAATGAGGAGATTCGTTCCGATCCATGCGATGCCAGAAACGACGGCAGCGGAAATTGCCAGTGCGGATACTCCTATACAAAATGTGGCGGTTGAGGTCGCGTTGTTGTATTTATCCAGGTAGTCGCCCCGTCGAGAAATTCGTACGTTGACGTAATGCGCAGGTACTCTGAGTAGTTGCTCTGTGCATCCGACTGGACTGATACGGCAATGACGAATACCACCGAGATGACGATGAGCGCCAGGGTCGTGATGACGGTCTTCTTTCGGAACTGGCCGAGTGGAGTTGAGTCGATATCGTTCACGGCTGATCTTCTTTCTTAGAACATCTGCTTATACGGAGTGCTGTAATCGCTGCGCGTGGGGTCGTCCTCGTCCCCATACTCGCAGTAACGACTCTGCATGCCGGCGACGTTGTCATCGACGCCTCGGTGAGGTCGATCGTATAGACTGCCCGGGTTCCAGTGGTGTAGGCAGCGTTCTTGTTATAGGACTTATGTGAGTCGATGATGTTTCCGTCCATATCTGGCTCGCTGATGTGGAAACCGGGGAACTGCTGGGGTTCCTCGCTGTTGTTTCTTTGGTGACATACATTTCCCAGTAAACCGTAATCATCGTCCTCACCACGTTCAACACCGCTTATCGTGAAGACGTCTTTGGGTTCTGCCCTCAGTCTCTTTGGATTCCTGGGTGCTTTCGTCCTCTGTCTCCGCCTTGGGCTCTGAATTGGATGCGCGCTGTTGGCAACCTGCAGGGTCTACAATTACCGATGCCGGTGGCCGTAACAGGGGCACGCTGCGAGACATGGGTTGTGTTTCATAAATGGCAAATTTTGCTTTTTGCTAGTTCCCAGTGCCGGAATGAATTATACCACAGAAATTCCACCGTTTTGCGGCGGTGTTGCCGTAATCACTGTTCAGCGCGCACGCTGCGTGGGCAAAAGTGTGCCAGTATTGTGGCGCAACGGTAGCGCAACTGATTTGTAATCAGTGGGTTGCAGGTTCGATTCCCTGTCACTGGCTCCATGAGAGTTTCGGGCTCTGTTCCTTGTGGGACAGGGCCCGTTTCTATTTATGTCGATAAGTCAGTAGGTTTGGTGCCAACCAAGCTTCAGGTTTGTCTCAATCTGTAACACGAAGAGGCTGAAAACCCTCCTTATAGTTACAGATTGAGACAATGCCAAGGGATGGCCGATAACATCTCGATCTGTAACACGAAGAGGATGAAAAATCGTTCTAGCTGTTACAGAATGAGACGTAAGCTGGGGCCTCTGCGTAATATCTCGATCTGTAACAGATAGGGGAGAAAATGCTCACTAAATGTTACAGATCGAGACAAAGGCCGGGCCGGTCCCGGTCATCCTGGTCGAGCGAGGATTTCCGGACATACGAGCGTGGAAAATCTCCCGCCTAGTGAATGAGCGTGGATAATCTGCCACTTTGGCCTGGGAGTACGCCAAAAGTGGGAGATTATCCGCGCTCGATTCTGTCTGGGAAGCCCGATCTCGACCTATATATAGGTGCAAATGAGTCGTTATCGAAGTAATATTCTGCAGGCTCACTCCACTAGGCCAAAAGTGCTCCCTCGGGAAATGTCACCGCCACATGCAAATCCACCTCCCTTCATATCCAAACTCAGTAAAACCGCAGGTCAAAAGCATATAGATACGCCCGGCACCGTGTATCTAGAGGTTTTCGTTGACAGCCCCCAAGGTGGCATCGTATTATCTTCTTCGTTCGCGGGGCGGCGGTCCAAAGACCAAAGGACCTGCGGATACTTGAACGATTGGGAGTTTGCCCGAGTGGTTAATGGGACGGGCTGTAAACCCGTTGGCTCTGCTACATAGGTTCGAATCCTATAGCTCCCACCCGTCAAGTGCCTGTATAGCTCAGTCGGTAGAGCACTTCGTTGGTAACGAAGAGGTCACCAGTTCAAGTCTGGTTGCAGGCTCCATCCGGCGGTGTAGCTCAGTTGGTCAGAGCACACGGTTCATACCCGTGGCGTCACTGGTTCGAATCCAGTCACCGCTACCATAGGTAACACGGTGGCTTCTCAATAGTATGTTGAGAGGCCACTATGGTATAAAGGCAAAGTCCCGTCCGGGGACGACCTGTTAAGAGGAGGGCTTTATGGCCAAAGAGAAGTTTGAGCGCACTAAGCCGCATGTTAACATCGGCACCATTGGTCACGTCGACCACGGCAAGACCACGCTGACCGCTGCCATCACCAAGGTTCTCTCCGAGACCGAGGGCTGCAAGGCTGACTTCACTGCGTTCGACATGATCGACAAGGCCCCCGAGGAGCGCGAGCGCGGCATCACGATTTCCGTCTCCCACGTTGAGTACGAGACCGCTGCCCGTCACTACGCTCACGTTGACTGCCCGGGCCACGCCGACTACGTCAAGAACATGATCTCCGGCGCTGCCCAGATGGACGGCGCCATCCTGGTCATCGCCGCTTCCGACGGCCCTATGGCCCAGACCCGCGAGCACGTCCTGCTCGCCCGTCAGGTTGGCGTTCCTCTACATCGTTGTCTTCCTGAACAAGTGCGACCTGGTCGACGATGACGAGCTCCTCGACCTCGTCGAGATGGAGACCCGTGAGCTCCTCTCCGAGTACGATTTCCCCGGCGACGACATCCCCGTCATCCGTGGTTCCGCTCTGGGCGCTCTCGAGGGCGACGCCAAGTGGATGGACGCCATTCGCGAGCTCATGAACGCCGTCGACGAGTACATCCCCGACGCCTGCTCGTAACAACGACCTCCCGTTCCTGATGGCCGTTGAGGACGTTATGACCATCTCCGGCCGTGGTACCGTTGCTACCGGCCGTGTCGAGCGCGGTGAGCTCAAGCTCAACGAGCCCGTCGAGATTGTCGGCATCAAGGATACCCAGAACACCGTCGTTACCGGTATCGAGATGTTCCGTAAGTCCATGGACTTCTGCGAGGCTGGCGACAACGTCGGTCTGCTGCTCCGCGGCATCAAGCGTGAGGACATCGAGCGCGGCCAGGTTCTCTGCAAGCCCGGTTCGGTTACCCCGCACACCAAGTTCACCGGCGAGATCTACGTTCTGACCAAGGAGGAGGGCGGCCGTCACACTCCGTTCTTCGATGGTTATCGTCCTCAGTTCTACTTCCGTACCACCGACGTTACCGGTACGGTCAAGCTCCCCGAGGGCACCGAGATGGCTATGCCTGGTGACCACATCACCATCGAGGGCGACCTCATCCATCCCGATCGCCATGGAGGAGGGCCTGCGCTTCGCTATCCGCGAGGGTGGCCACACCGTCGGTTCGGGCATTGTCTCCACGATCATTGAGTAAATTAGCTCTTTGATATAGCTGACTTAGAGAACCCGGCAAACTTATATGGGTGCCGGGTTTCTTTTCTGCAATGGATATTGAGCCGTTGCTGGTGTCGAGAGGATCGACAATGGTCCTGGGCACACCGTCGATTAGCTCTCGATGGCTTCATTGATGTGTTCCAAATATGAATGGATCCACCGAGAACCAATTGATTCGAGGTTTTCATTGACAGCACTTATATAGAGCTGATAAAGTACCAACTCGTGCCCGTACGGGGCGGAAAATGAAAGGTTCAGGATACATGCGTACTCTAGTTACTCTTGCGTGCACTGAGTGCAAGCGCCGCAACTATACGACCACCAAGAACAAGTCGACCATGCCTGATCGTATGGAGATCAAGAAGTATTGCCCCTGGTGCCGTCACCACACGCTGCACAAAGAGACTCGCTAGTCTCTAGTCACATACGCCAGTAGTTCAATTGGTAGAGCATCGGTCTCCAAAACCGAGTGTTGAGGGTTCGAGTCCTTCCTGGCGTGCCAGTCATTATTCCGTAAGCTCCCACTTGGGGGCTTACTGTTTACTCATGTATAAGCGCATTGCGCGGAGGTAACCCAAATGGCCAACAAGAAGAACAAGAAGAAGGCTCAGCAGCAGGCGCCTGCCAACAAACGCTGCCGCCAACTCCAAGGTTGAGGCCAAGAAGGCCGTTGCCAAGAAGAACGAGAAGGCTGCGAAGTCCAAGAAGAACGAGAAGCCTGGTTTCTTCGCCCGCACCAAGAAGTATTTCGCTTCGGTCAAGTCCGAGATGAAGCGTGTCACGTGGCCCGATAAGAAGGAGCTCGTGAACTACTCGGTTGTTGTTTGCGCTTCTCTGATCGTCGTCGGCGTCGTCATCGCTCTGCTCGATGCTGGCTTTGGCGAGGCTCTTGCTCTGTTCTCTGGATTGAGGGGCTAAACCATGTCTAAGCGTTGGTACGTGTTCACACTTACTCTGGATACGAGAACCGCGTTAAGTCCGATCTCGAGCATCGCATCGAGACCATGGGCATGCAGGACCGTATCTTTGATATCGAGATTCCTATGGAGCGCGTCACCGAGATTAAAGAGGGTGGCAAGCGTGAGACCAAGGATTCCAAGATTTTCCCGGGTTATGTCCTGGTCCGCATGGAGATGGATGACGATGCTTGACGTGCGTTCGTAACACGCCTGGCGTCACCGGTTTCCTGGGCGGCAACGGCAAGCCCGCTCCGCTTTCCCGCGACGAGTACAACAAGATGACTCGTCGTCCCGGTAAGGGCGATTCGCCCAAGCGCACCTCGGTTGATATTGAGGTCGGTACGTCCGTCCGCGTCACCGATGGCCCGCTTACCGACTTTGATGGCAAGGTCTCCGAGGTTAACACCGAGGCTGGCAAGCTCAAGGTCACGCTGATGATCTTTGGCCGCGAGACGCCGGTCGAGCTGGACTTTAACCAGGTCGCTGTCATCGCTTAAGTTTTCGTCCGTTCGCGCGAGCGTGCTTCTTCTGTGACTGCTCATCTCAGGAGTGCTTCTTAACACGTGCGTGCTTACGATATAGCAAGTACTTCACACTCGTGATTCGAAAGGAATGACCATGGCTGAGAAGAAGGTTGCCAACGTCATTAAGCTCCAGATTCCTGCTGGTGCAGCTAACCCCGCTCCTCCCGTCGGCCCCCGCCCTGGGCGCTGCTGGCGTGAACATCATGCAGTTCTGCCAGGCCTTTAACGCCGAGACGCAGGACAAGAAGGGCGACATCATCCCCGTTGAGATCACCGTCTACGAGGACAAGTCCTTCACCTTCATCACCAAGACCCCGCCGGCGGCTCACCTTATCAAGAAGGAGCTCAACCCTCAAGTCTGGTTCCGCTAAGCCCCAGGCTGACAAGGTTGGTCAGCTCTCCCAGGAGCAGCTCACCAAGATCGCCGAGATCAAGATGCCGGACCTCAATGCCAACGACATTGACGCCGCCAAGAAGATCATCGCCGGTACCGCCCGTTCCATGGGCGTCACCATCGCTGAGTAGCGATTTCTTATGGTAACGGCGGGTGCTCCGACCGGGGCGCCCGTTAAATGTGTGCAATAGGGCACACGATACGATGTGGGAGGGCTCACGCCCGTTTAACCACAGGAGGTAATGCACATGGCTAAGCATGGTAAGAGCTATAACGCCGCTGCCGAGAAGATCGACCGCGCCACGCTCTACACCCCCCTTCAGGCTGCCAAGCTCATCAAGGAGCTCGACACCGCCAAGTTCGACGAGACCGTCGAGGCTCACTTCCGTCTGGGCATCGATACTCGTAAGGCTGACCAGAACATCCGTGGTTCCATCTCCCTGCCCCACGGCACCGGCAAGACCGTTCGTGTTGCCGTCTTCGCCGAGGGCGAGAAGGCCCGTGAGGCCGAGGCTGCCGGCGCCGACATCATCGGTTCCGACGAGCTCGTCGCCCAGATTCAGAAGGGCGAGATCAACTTCGACGCCGCTATCGCTACGCCGAACATGATGGCCAAGGTTGGCCCCGCATCGGTAAGATCGCCTTGGTCCCCGTGGCCTCATGCCGAACCCCAAGCTCGGCACCGTGACCATGGACGTCGCCAAGATGGTCTCCGAGCTCAAGGCTGGCCGCGTTGAGTACCGCGCCGACCGCTACGGCATCTGCCACGTGCCCCTGGGCAAGAAGTCCTTCTCTGAGCAGCAGCTCGTCGAGAACTACGCTGCCCTGTACACCGAGATCCTGCGCGTCAAGCCCTCTTCTGCTAAGGGCAAGTACGTCAAGTCCATCGCCGTGTCTTCCACCATGGGCCCTGGCGTCAAGGTCGATCCCGCTGTCCAGCGTGACTTCCTGGCTGAGTAACTACAGTTACTGCCTGAGCACAGCAAGCATTGCTAAAGAGACCCGGTTCTGCCTCGTGCAGGACCGGGCCTCTTTTGAGTCAACGAAACCACCACGAAGGGGCACCTTGTGGTGGTTTTACTTGTGTTACTTTTAGCGCGATGTAGTACTACCCGAGGCCGAAGGGGAGCCCAACATGTTTAAGAACACGCAAACAGCTCCTAGGCCTAGCGCTACTAGATTGGATAGCGCGCTAGGGTTGTAATCTCGCTATAACGATTTGTTGTACCCGGGTGCGCTATCGTCTGCCGCTTTCAGGCGTGATGAGCGACACGGGTATTTTTCTATCTCTAGGCCTTCTCTCTCTCCTGAAAGCCATCTGTCATAAAACGGTCAATCAGGAGGAATATATAAGCCGCAAAATCACAATCTTTGACGCCACCCTGTGCGACGGTGAGCAGTCGCCGGGCGCCAGCATGAATACCGAGGAAAAGCTCTTCATCGCCCGCCAGCTGGTGCGCATGAACGTGGACGTTATCGAGGCGGGCTTTCCCATCTCGAGTCCTGGTGACTTTCGCTCCGTACAGGAGATTGGCAAGATTGCGGGCGACCGATGCACGGTATGCGGCCTGACGCGCGCTGTCGACAGGGATATCGAAGTGGCTGCAGAGGCGCTCAAAAACGGCCCAGAGGCCCCGTATCCATACAGGGCTGGGTGTGAGCACCAGTCACCTGCGCGACAAGCTCCATATGACTGAGGAAAGGGCAATTGAGTGAGCGATCCATGCCGTCAAACATGCTCGCAAGTTCGTTGACGATGTTGAGTTTTATGCCGAGGGTGCCGGCCGCTCCGATCAGGAGTTTCTGGTGCGCATTATCGAGGCGGCCGTAAAGGCCGGTGCCACGGTCGTGAACATCCCCGATACGATGGGCTACAACATGCCGTGGGACTTTGGCGCCCGCATCCGTGACCTGCGCGGGCGCTGCGGGTGCGGCCGGTCAGCGTGCGGTCGACGTGATGGAGTATCGCGAGTACGAGATTGAGCGCATTGCGCGCCAGGCATTTGAGGCGGCGCGCAAACGTCGCGGCAAGGTGACGAGCGTTGATAAGCGCAACGTGCTGGAGACGAGCCGCATGTGGCGCGAGATCGTGCATCGCGTGCAAGACGAGGGAGTACTCCGACGTGGAGCTTGAGGACCTGCTCGTCGACAACGCCGCCATGCAGCTCATCAGTCGACCGGCAGACTTTGACGTCGTGGTGACGGAGAACATGTTCGGCGACATCCTGTCCGATGAGGCGGCTCAGATTACCGGATCGCTCGGTATGCTTGCCTCTGCCTCGCTGGATGATGGCGTATCGCTGTTTGGGCCGAGCGCTGGCAGCGCTCCTGACATCGCGGGGCTCGGCGTGGCCAATCCGCTGGCTCAAATCTTGTCGGTGGCGATGCTGCTGACCTACGCGCTCGACATGGGCGAGCAAGCCGCGTGGATCGAGAGCGCCGTGGCGCGCGCGTGCTCGACGAGGGGCTGGCGCACCGTGACATCGCCGATGTCAACACCCCGGCAGATAAGATCCTCGGCACCACGACGATGGGCGACAAGGTCGTCGCCGCGCTGTAGGCGATGCCGATTCAAGCTGTCAAATATCTCAATCTGTAACATCTAAGGGGCATAATCGTTCCTACCTGTTACAGATTGAGATTTTCGGCTGAGCATCCGTGGTCTGTCTCGATCTGTAACAGCTAACCGATTATTTGGGTCCTAGCTGTTACAGATTGAGACAAACCGTTGGGACAGGTCGGACGAGTCAGCAAAACCACCACAAAGGTGCCGGTCCCCTTCGTGGTGGTTTTAGCGCAACGAGGTGTTCCCTAGCCGACCATACGGGCGGCCTTGCGCTCACGCTGCTCGATGACAGCGCATCTTTAGACGCGAAGTGCGGAACCGGGTGCATATACGAGCCGCGTAGCGTTACGAATTCATGGGAATGACCGTATCGCCAATTTGTACGCTTGCAATCTTGTCTGTGTCACAAACTTGCGAGAACGGCCAGGTCTTGTGGACATCAGTGGTGCCGTTATCCAGTTTATTTGCGAAATAGCCGCTGTGGCTGGTTGCGTCCTCAACATGACCGTCTTTGAACGTCACGATGAGGGGTATGTTGCCAACGGCATCCATAGACTCCTCCATGTTTTGAGACATCTTGCCGCTGTTGTTGTCGTGTTCGATGGAACGATCTATGTTGTAGCGGACTGAAACGCCAACGCAGGATACGGTGCCTTTCTTGAATCGTCGCCTTGGTGCCGTTAAAGTTGACCGATTTGGGCGCGGGAATCGTAACGGATGTATCTTCGTAATTCAGCTGGAACTTAAGATCCCATGGGCCCGTAAGTATTTTCTTATACTCGGGAAGCTCTTTGCCAGCACGTGGCACAACGAGAGAGTTGATATGCGTGCGGACGGTCCTGCCCATAAGGCCGGGTGATTCAACGCTGAACTGTGCAAAGTATTGAATGCTGGAGTCATTGGGGTTCTTGTCAATGAGCCATGATTGGCCTTGGCCGCGCCATGCTCGCCATCAACGTATACGTTTCCATCGACACTTCCGGCGATAGTTCCGTTCTCGCCCGGCTCGGGAAAGCTTTTTCAGGGCAGCGGGATCGTCGAACGTGCTGTATAGGCGATGGTAACCATATCCTTTGTCGCCCATGATGGCGTCGGCGGTCACGGTGACTCCGTTGTTGGAGCAGCTAGCACCGACGGGCCGGCCAATACGGTCGATGATCTCGGTTTGAGAAGCAGGTCCGTCAAAGATGTCGGAAAAGCATGTCAGAAGGAAGCGGCAGGACGCCTGTTGCCATAGCCGTGCCAGCGCCTCAATGACGATAGCGAGGACTGCCGTTACAGCGGCAATGCGAGCGACTGTTCTTACGGGATGGCGGGCGATGCGCGGCTTGCGTCGCGTGCCATTAAAGTTGCTTTTGAGCGGTCGCCGCATCGCTTGAGGCAGACGGACTGGCAATCGAGTTTGCCATGCTGCTTCGCATTATCGGTAAACGAAATGTGCTCCAGGGCGTGGCGATAGTCATTCGAATTCGTAGTCATTGTGGTCTCCCTTTCGAAAGCCGAAGTGACGCACGTCCGCGGCTAAGGTGCTGGGCGGTTGCAGCTGGCGTCGCGTGAACGGCGTCTGCGATTTCCCCCTGATGCTCATGCCTGCGTAGTAGTGCAAAAGATGGCGATGCGCTGTGCTTGAGGCAGGGCCGTGACAGCGGAAAAGAATGGCGCAGTCGCGTTGCGCGAATTCTTGCTCGGTATGTGTTACGGGTGCGCAGAAATCGGGGGAGCGAATCGAGGTCGACAACCGGGATTCGCGTGCGTACGGCCGATATCGCGACATGCGTTCAGTGCGACTCGGATCACCCAAGCACGTTCGTGTTCGGAGCGAGTCGAACGGTTGAGTGCGTTGGAGAATCTTGATCAGCGTGTCCTGGCAGATGTCTTGAGCGTCGTCAGCGGATCCAAGGGCCGAATAGCACAATCGAAGGATGAGGTCGGAATACGTGTCGACCAAGCGCTTTGCTTCCCGCTCGATCTGATCGGCATCGCATCGGAGCGTGCTATTGCGGTTACGGCGTGCAGGCATAGTGTCACCTCCAATTGGTCGTGGTGGATATAGGGAAGGCGTCTCGCGAGGTCCCACCTCTACATACAACACGGTCGAGACTGCATAAGTTGACAAAAGACGGCACGTGAGCGCCGTCCTTACAAAACAATGAGTGTTCTCGTTAATTACACAAGCACCGTGATGGACAGGTCGGACGAGTCAGCAAAACCACCATAAAGGTGCCTATCCCCTTCGTGGTGGTTGTTGGCAGTTACCAGGGGTTCTGGCTGTTGAAGACTCGATGGCTTCGTGGCGTTTGAGCTCGCGGCGCATGGTTTGTGAGTTGAGCCAAGCGGCCTTCCAACCGCGCGTGGGGGTAGCGCGCCTCGTCAATTTCGATCTTGGTATAGCCGCAGGCGTTGACAATCTTCGTTCCGCATGGGTGTTGGCGCTCGCGTTGAAAGTTGGGGCCGTAGCTTTGGTGCACATGCCCGTGAATCATATAGTCGGGACCCCAAGACTCAAGAGCCGCGTTAAAGCATTCGAATCCTCGATGCGGCAGGTCGTCCAGGTCGCCCATGCCTGCGGCGGGTGCATGGGTAAGCAGAATATCGCATCCGTCTACCAGTGCGATTTTTTCGCGATAGCTTGCGCATGCGTTTTTGCCATCTCGCGCTCGGTATACATGTTCGCGCCGTCGCGGTAGCGCATGGAACCGCCCAGGCCCGCAATGCGAATCCCTCGGTACGTGTACACGCTGTCCTCAACACAGATGCACCCGCCCGGTGCATGGCGCGCGTAGCGGTCGTCGTGATTGCCGCGCACGTAGATGAGCGGTTTGTTGATGACCGTAACCAAAAACTCAAGATAGTCCGGGTCCAGATCGCCGGCGGACAAAATCAGGTCGACGCCCTCAAAGCGTTCCTTGCGAAAACATTCCCACAGGCAGCGCTCCTCTACATCGGCTATGGCAAGGATTTTCATAGGGCAGGGACTTTCGGCTCATCGTCGAGCTGCGGAATGGTGCCTACCACGTTATCCGCCAGCCAATTCATCTCGACAATCTGCGTGCTCGGCAGCGGAGGGAAGCCTTCGATCTGTACCACGCCGTTCTGACTGTGGAGCTCGCCGCCAAAGGGGTTGATGGATCCCTCGACAATGCCGTTGCGGAGCAACTGCACGAGTTTGCGCGTCTGATAGGGTAGGCCCGGAGCGTAGCGAATATCGATGACGCCGGAGCTCATACCGTACCAGTAGTTGACGGCGCGCACCTGGTTGTCATCGCTGGTCTCGTCCCACGTGCCGTGCAGAAGGCTGCGAACGATGAGTTCGTAGTAACGGCCCCAGTTCCATACCGGCATAGCAATACCGGTAACTTCCTTGCCGTTTACCAGACGGTGAAGCCCGTAGGCCGTGGGGTCTTCGAGAGACTTTGACATATCGGCGCCGGTCATGACGCTCACGCCTTCGCGGCACATGGCCTCGGCAAGACCGCCGGCGGGCACATCGCCCCAGGTGAGGATAATTTGCGCGCGAGGGGTCGAGCAGCGAGGCGCCGATGGCAAAGGCATTGATCTCGCTGAGCGCGCCGGATGCGAAGACCGACGCGTGGTAGCCGATGCGATGGTTGTCCGCCATGCTGGCGGCAAGGGCGCCCAGGAGGAACTTGGCCTCGTACATCTTGCCAAAGTACGAACGGACGCTTTGGTGGGGAAGGCCGATAGAGCAGTTAAGGAACCGAACCTGGGGATACTCAACGGCAGCTCTGAGTGTGTATTCCATCAGGCGGTGCGAGGTCGAGAAGATGACGTTCGCCCCGTGCTTTACGGCTGTCTCGACGGCGGCGTAGAACACATCCGGATCGTGACAGTCCTCGAACGCCTCGGTGCGCACGATACCGCCAAAGTGCCCATCGAGATACTGACGCCCTTGGTCGTGCAGGCTGTCCCAGCTCGACGTCGCACAGGGGAACTCATGGATAAAGGCGATGCGCAGGGGGTTGGACGTCGAGTAGACGGTCTTGCCCATAAAGAAGTTGAGCACGCCCGAGGTAGCTTTTGTCGGGCGCCTCTTTCTCGTTGGGCTGCGGCGCTTCGACAAGATCGACCTTGTCCTCGTCGCTTTTGCCGGCAATGACAAGCTCGCGCCAGATCTTGCACAGACGGTTGACGACGATATCCGTCGGCGTATCCAGCAGGCGGTCCTGGTTGTACACATTGAGGTAGACGAGCATGGCGTCGGCAGGCGTAATGTCCAAGTGGTCGCCGCCTGCGCGAAGATAGGCGCGCTTAAAGAGCAGGAAGGTGTGGCGTAGGTAGTCGACCTTTTTCTGCGGCCATTTTTCGATAAGGTTCTGACCGAGCATCTTCAAGCAGCGTTTCGTAGCTTCCCTCACGCGAGAACTCGATCTCGTATAGGGGGCAGACGCGCCAAAACGCGCAGAACTCGCCGTACAGGCGGCTTTCGACGGAATCCCATGTGCCGGGGTAGAGACGGGTGACCTTGGCCGAAACCGTCGGGGCGTCTAGGAATTTGAGGACACTGACGCGTTTGTTGCCTTCTTGGACATAGAACCGATGCATGAACTCGGTGACGATGACGGGGTCGCGATAGCCCTCGGTCACCTGGATGTCGTAGAGGTTGGACCACTTGCGGGCGAACTCGGTGCTAAACGGAAGCAGGGGCATAAAGTTACACGAAAAGGCGGACTGACGACCTTTGGTGACCGTGCCGACGACCATTTCGAGCGGAATATCCCGCAGGCCGACATTCTCTCGCTGACCTAAGGGAGCTGGCAACCAAGCTATCGAGGTCCGTAAGGTATGGATGCTCGCTTTGGCTAATGGCGCGACGACGTCCTTGCTCGCCGCGCTTGCGTGCTTGACGATAGGCCTCTTCCATAATGTTGCTACTCCCTTAGTCGTTTAAACAACTATATGAACCATGGTACCACGATGCGAAACCACTACAAAGGTGCCTGTCCCCTTTGCGGTGGTTTTAGGCGATGATGGGGGCGATGGCGCGGATGCAGGCGTCGGCTGCGGTGAAAGTGGTGCTGTCGTCGCTGACGATAAAGATGATCTTACCCTTAATGCCAAAGTCGCCGATCTCGCTAAAGAGCACGTAGGGCTTGTCAAAGCCCGAGATGGGCGAGACGGCGCCGTTTTGGTTGCGCTCGTGAGCTCGTCTGCCAGCGCGTCAAGGGAAGCCCACTTAGACGTGTCCTTTACCGCAACGGGCACGGCCACGCGTCCAAAGGGCATCAAATGCACGAGTGTGTTCTTGGAGATGTTGGAGTTGGGCACGATGATGGTCTGTCCGCAGGCATCCTCAATCGTTGTATGGCGCCAAGTGATGTCTTGGACCACGCCCGACACGCCGCCGACCTCGATATTGTCGCCGGGCTTGATGATGCCCATAAAGGTCACTTGCATGCCGCCGATAAGGTTTGATAGCGTGTCCTGGAAAGCCGAGCGAGATGGCGATGCCGCCGACGCCAAGAGCGGCGACGAGGGCGTTTGCATTAATGCCAAAACAGTTGTCGAGGATAAAGCTGCCGCCAATCATCCAGATGACGGCGCGCGCGATGTTGATGAAGATACTCGATGCCGGAAGCGGGTTATCGTCTCGGTTAAGCAGATGGTTCAGGGTCTTGGATACGACCTTGGCGGCGACGGCGGTGCCTATCGCCAAGATGACGGCCCAGATGATGTTGTGGACCCACCGTTGTGCAAAGAAATGAAGAATCGGCTCAAACAATTCCATGTAGGGAAAACCTCCTAATGATCGTCCAACCATGATACCCACCAAGAAGCCCGTCCGATCACATCGGACGGGCCGATTGAGATGGGGTGGCCGCGGTGGCGTAAGCCGGGGCGCCGGCGAGCATTTCGCCGGCAGGAGTGCGGCGGTCAAGGCGAGACGGGAAGAGAGCTTCTCGTGGCAGTTTCCTTAGTCCTTAACCAGTAGTTCCTGCTGACGCTGGATTATCGACATAATATGCGAAAACCGCCGCAAGGGCGCCTGTCCCTTAGCGGCGGTTTTGACGTTTGCGCAGATAAAACCTGCCAAAATAAACCTGTCCCTTTTTGGCAGGTTTTAGCTCAGCAGCATGCGGTCGTTGGCGAGCTCGCCGCCCGAGACCTCCTCGAACTTCTGCAGTAGGTCGGCGACGGTAAGCGACTTCTTTTCATCGCCCGCCACGTCGTAGATCACGGGCCTTCACTCGTGCATCATGATCAGACGGTTGCCCAGACGGATGGCGTCGTTCATGTTGTGCGTGACCATGAGCGTGGTCAGGTGGTTCTCGTCGACAATCTCCTCGGTCAGGTTGAGCACCTTAGAGGCCGTCTTGGGGTCGAGGGCCGCGGTGTGCTCGTCGAGCAGCAGCAGGCGCGGCCTGGTGAGCGTGGCCATCAGCAGGGTGAGTGCCTGGCGCTGGCCGCCCGAGAGCAGGCCGACCTTGGCGTTGAGACGCGTGTCCAGACCAAGGTCCAGGCGCTTGAGCAGCTCAACGTACTCATCTTTCTCGGCCTTGGTGACGCCCCACGAAAGGCCGCGACGCTGGCCGCGACGCTTGGCGAGGGCCAGGTTCTCGGCGATTTGCATGTCGGCAGCGGTACCGCGCATGGGGTCCTGAAACACGCGGCCCAGGTACTTGGCGCGCTGCGACTCGCTCAGGCGCGAGATGTCGGTGCCGTCGAGCTCAATAACGCCCGAATCGAGCGGGTACACGCCGGCGATCATGTTGAGCAGAGTGGACTTGCCGGCGCCATTGCCGCCGATCACGGTTACAAAGTCGCCGTCATTCAGGGTGAGGTCGACGCCGGTGAGCGCGCGCTTCTCGGTGACGGTGCCCTTGTTAAAGGTCTTCTTGACGTGCGAGAGCTTAAGCATCTGCCTCATCCCCCTTCGTGTAGGAGCTGCGGAGCTTATAGCGCTCCCAAACCACGGGCACGCACAGGGCCACGGCGACGATCACGGCGGAGAGCAACTTCATGTCGTTGGCGTCCATGCCCAACTGCAGCACGATGGCGCGGATAAGGAAGTACACCACGGAGCCAAAGACGGCGGAGGCAAGACGGACGCTAAACTGCGTGAGGCCGCCGGGCAGCAGACGGCCGAGCACCTCACCGATAACAATGGCGGCAAGACCGATAACGATGGCACCGGTGCCCATACCAATGTCGGCATACTTCTGGCTCTGGCAGATGAGCGCGCCCGAAAGGCCGATGAGGGCGTTGGAGAGCACGAGGGCGATCATCTTGGTGGAGTTGGTGTTGACGCCCAGAGCGCGGATCATGTACTCGTTGTTGCCGGTGGCGCGCAGCGCCGAGCCGATCTCGGTGCCAAAGAACCAATACAGGATGGCAACGATAGCCACGGCGAGCAGGATGCCCAAGATGATGGCAACGGTGGACTGCGGCAGACCGGTCATATTGCTGACGGCCGAGAACACGGTGCCCTTGGCAAGAATGGGCGTATTGGACTTGCCCATGATGCGCAGGTTGATGGACCACAGGCTGATCTGGGTGAGGATTCCGGCGAGGATCGCGGGAATCTCGAAGACGGTGGTCAAAATGCCCGTGACGGCGCCCGCGATGGCGCCGGCGCACATGCCGGCCAGCACGGCGAGCAGCGGGTCGACGTTGTTATTGACGATGAGCACAGCGCAGACGCAGCCGCCGAGGGCAAAGCTGCCGTCGCAGGTCATATCGGGAATGTCGAGCAGGCGGAACGTGATAAACACGCCAAGCACCATAATGCCCCAGAGGACGCCCTGCGAAACGGCGCCCTGCAATGCAATGAGCATGCTTCATACCTCCTAGGATAGGGTGGACACGTGATTCACCATAATAGCGGTAACAATGCATAGAAGAGCTGCGGACAGACGTTTTGTTTTTACCTGAAAACAAGCAGGGCGGACGCCGGTCTACAGCGCCCGCCCCTGTGGCTCAGATATTGAATAACGCAGCTAAAGCGCGAGCACGGGCTCTAGACGCATGCCGCGTATAGCATTACGCGTCCAGAGCGGAAAGGTCGATGCCCAGGGCCTCGGCCATCTCGTCGTTCTTGACGACGACCAGGTCCTTGCTCGAGAGGTGCTTGATAGGCATGTCTTCGGGCTTGGACTCGCCCTTCAGGATCTTAACGGCCATCTCGCCCGCGGCGTAGCCCAGGTCCTTATAGTTGATGGAGAGGGTGAACAGGCCGCCGGCCATGCACATACCCTCCTCGCCGGTCACGAAGGGGAGCTTATTCTCCTTGCAGATCTGGCCGACCTGCGAAGCGCCCGCGGCGATGGTGTTGTCAGTGGGGGAGTACAGCGCGTCGACCTTGCCCACGGCAGACTCGACGACGGACTGAATCTCGTTGGAGCTCGAGACGGTGAAGTCGGTGTACTCCAAGCCCAGCTTGTCGAGCTCCTTCTTGGCGGCCTTGATCTGGACGTCGGAGTTGGACTCGGCGGTGCAGTAGAGCAGGCCGACCTTTTTAACGTCGGGCAGGACCTTCTGCATCATCTCGAGCTGCTCGGCGACCGGGGTGAGGTCGGAAGCGCCCGTGACGTTGGTGCCGGGCTTGTCGTTGTCCTGGACCAGGCCGGAGGCGGCGTAGTCGGTGATGGCACAGCCCACGATGGGGATATCGGCCGTGGCGCCGGCGGCAGCCTGCGCGGCGGGCGTGGCGATGGCATAAATCAGGTTGACGTTGTCGCCCACAAACTTGTCGGCAATGGACTTACACGTGGACTGGTCGTTCTGGGCGTTCTTCTGGTCGATCTTGACCTTAAGGCCGCTCTCCTTGATGGCCTTGACAAAGCCATCGTTGGCGGCGTCGAGTGCGGAGTGCTCGGTGAGCTGCAGAACGCCGATGGTGTAGTCGGAACCGGCGGCAGCAGAGCCGGAACCAGAGTTGCCGCCGCATCCGGCGAGCGGGGCGAGCGCGAGCAGGCCGGCGGAGACCAGAAGGCTCCTGCGGCTGATGGTGATGTCCTTCATATCATTACCCCCAGTATAAAAATGGCTGGAAACACTGCACTGGGACAAAGTGCAAGTGGAACTATAGTAGCGCTGATGTCCATTTTTACAACAGCCTGGCGGGTTTTTTAATACAGAATCGGATGGGCGGTACGGGTAGTCGAATGGGCGGCGGAGGGTCTTATGCGGCGGAGGAGGCGTCGTCCTCGTCTAGGGCGGCGAAGAGCTTCTTGCCGTCGAGGAGACGTGTGGTGACGTTTCTCATTCGGCCAATCTCTACAGTGCGCAACGTATCGTCGGTGCCTCGGGCGTCGTAGACCGTTCCCAGCAAATACGAGATGCCGTCTCGTTGCTTGATGGCAAAGGGACGGAGTGTCATCCGTGCTGCTTCGGTTTCGCCACGTGTCGTGACGCTCGAAATATCAAAACTCACCGTGGTTCCGTGGTCGATGGCCTGCTCGACGAGCTCGCACGTGTCGATGCGCTTGATGGGCGTGCGCGTTGCCTTGGTAGCCTTGCTGCCTGCGCTTGGAGCGGGTTCGGGTGTATCGAGGTAGCCGCGAACGTCGGCACTCGCTATGGCAACTAAGTGCTGCGCCATGCTCTTGCGGATAGCGATAGGCGTGGAGCGGTTGCGCATGACCATACCGTGGAGCCGGATGATCTCTTCATCGGTGAGCGGGCGGGTAAGAAGTTTGTAGCCCACGCCGCGTTTGTGCTCAATTTCGTATCCGGCATGGCGAAGCGCGGAGATGGCGGTGTAGATGCTGCGCCGCGCCGCCGAGATGGGCATGCGGGCGGGGTCGTCGGGATGGGCGAGGCGCCGGATCAACTCATCGGAAAGCATGGCCTTGTCCTCGCCGGTGTTTTCGCTTAATAGTTGCAGGATGCGAACGGCGCGATAGGCTGCCATCGAGGCGGCGCCCCTCGTCGTGGTCTCGTAGGTTTCAACAGCGGTTTCGGTCATGGCGTCCACGTCCTTTCCGTTTTGGGTGGCGACGGTATGGAGCCTAGGACGTGGGGCTTTCCCAGGGGCGCAGGGCGCTCTGGGCGGTCGGTAGTCGTCGGCAAACGGCGGGTCGAGTTTTCAACAGTCCTGCTCAACTGACCAAAAACTTGCCAAAAGCTTGACGGATGCTGTTGAAAAAAGCGCCTCTCGACCGATGTCGAGAGGCGCTTGTGCGATGAGCGTTGGCGTGTGGCGACGCGAGCTAGCGTCCGACGATTAGAAGTCGGCGTTGCCCACGGTGCGCGGGTGCGGCAGGACGTCGCGGATGTTGCCCACGCCGGTCAGATACATGACCAAGCGCTCGAAGCCCAGACCGTAGCCGGCGTGCTTGCAGGAACCGTAGCGGCGCAGGTCAAGGTAGTACTTGTACTGCTCGGGATTCATGCCCAGGTCCTTGATGCGGGCCTCGAGCAGATCCAGGCGCTCCTCGCGCTGGGAGCCACCGATGATCTCGCCGATACCGGGAACCAGGCAGTCGGCGGCGGCGACGGTCTTGCCGTCCTCGTTCATGCGCATGTAGAAGGCCTTAATCTCGGCCGGGTAGTCGGTTACGAAGGTCGGCCGCTTAAAGTGCTCCTCGGTCAGGAAGCGCTCGTGCTCGGTCTGCAGGTCGATGCCCCAGCTCACGGGGTAGTCAAACTTGTGGCCAGCAGCGACTGCCTGCTCCAGGATCTCGACGGCCTCGGTGTAGGTAACGCGGGCAAAGTCGGAGTTGGCGACATGGTCCTAGGCGCTCGAGCAGACCCTTGTCCACAAACTTGTTGAGCATATTGAGCTCGTCGGGGCAGGTGGCCATGACGTCCTTAAGGACGTACTTGAGCATGGCCTCAGCGTTATCCATGTAGTCGTTAAGGTCGGCAAAGGCCATCTCGGGCTCGATCATCCAAAACTCGGCGGCGTGGCGCGGGGTGTTGGAGTTCTCGGCACGGAAGGTGGGGCCAAAGGTGTACACATCGCCGAAGGCCATGGCAAAGTTCTCGGCGTTCAGCTGGCCGGACACGGTGAGGCTTGCATGCTTGCCAAAGAAGTCCTGGCTCCAGTCGACCTCGCCGGACTCAGTGAGGGGCGGATTTTTGGGGTCGAGCGTGGTCACGCGGAACATCTCGCCGGCGCCCTCGCAGTCACTCGTGGTGATGATGGGGGTGTTGACGTAGACAAAGCCCTGCTCCTGGAAGAAGCGGTGGATGGCGGCAGCCGCGACAGAGCGGATGCGGAACACGGCGCGGAACAGGTTGGTGCGCGGGCGCAGGTGCTGCTGGGTGCGCAGGAACTCGACGGTTGCGCGCTTCTTCTGCAGCGGGTAATCCGGGGCGCTCGTGCCCTCGACCTCGATGGAGGTGGCAGAAAGCTCGAAAGGCTGGGGCGCATCGGGGGTCAGCTTGACGGTGCCGGTGCAAATGAGTGCGGCCGAGACGTTTTGATGGGCGATCTCGTCGTAGTTGTCGAGTGCCTCGCGGTTCATGACGACCTGCAGGTCGCGGAAGCAGCTGCCGTCGTTGAGCGTAACAAAGCCAAAGTTCTTCATGTCGCGGACGGACTTGACCCAGCCGGCGACGGTGACGGTTTGGCCGCCGAGCGACTCGGCATCGGCATAGAGCTGCGCGATTTTGGTGCGGTTCACGTATCCTCCCATAACGGTTGAATGATAGTTATCCATACAGTTCGTTATTCTAGCAGCTCGGCTCATTTGGGCTATACAGATAAGGCATTGACGGGATGGTTTTTCAAACGAAAAGCGCCCGCGGCCAAATGGTCGCGGGCGCTTGACGAGGTGCCTTTTTGGCTGTGTGGCGCGGGGCCTGGCTACTTGGTCTTGGCTACCAGCAGCGGGTCGCCAAGCTTGACGAGCGGGTTGCCGCCAATAAGCGTTCCAGACTCGCCGACATGGTCGATGCTCTTAAGACGATCGAGCTCGGAGACGATGACGGTCACGATGTCCTCGTGACCAGCGGCCTTAATGGCCTCGCGGTCGAAGCTGATGAGCGGCTGGCCTGCCTTGACCACATCGCCCATCTCGACAAAGCGGGCAAAACCCTTGCCGTTCATTTCCACGGTGCCCAGGCCAACATGGATGAACACGCGAAGACCGTCCTCGGTGATCATGCCGATGGAGTGGTTGGTGACAGTGGTGGCACCGATGCGGCCGTTGGCGGGCGCATAGATGGTGCCGGTAATGGGCTCGATGCCATAGCCCTGGCCAAGCATGCCCGAGGCGATCGTCTCGTCGGGAACCTCGTTCAGGTTGACGAGCACGCCGTTGACGGGGGCATAGATGACGCCTTCGCGGGTAGCGAAGCTTGCTGCGGGCGGAACGGACGCCTCGCCGGTCGAGGTGAAGGTGGACTTAAGCGAATCGAGCAGACCCATAGTTGCCTCCAACTTAAATAGGCGCATATCGCGCGTTTGGTTTGCCGGAAACGTTTCACATGTGTTTCGCGGCTTGGTCAACGCCCCTATTCTACGCTGCTCAACGATACCTCTGAACTGGGATTATGTGATATATCAGTTGAAGGGAAACTTATTGCCGGAGTGTTTCTGCGCCACGGGTTCAAGTGGGGTACGCTTGAAGGCAAAAAACAAGGGCGCATAATTTGCGCGAAGGGAGCACATATGATTGTCGAGAACCATGCGCTGTGGGGCGAGGAGCCGACCGAGGATTATCCGGCGACCTTTACGTATCTGGGTGCCGAGCCGCTGCCCGACAAGCCCAATGGCCGCCGCCCCGCGGTGATCATCTGCGGCGGAGGCGGGTTTACGCATATCGCTCCGCACGAGCAGGACCCGGTGGCGTTTGCGTTTTTGGACCGCGGCTACCAGGCCTTTGTGCTCAACTATGTCACGAGTTCTACGGGTGACGTGAGCTTTCCGCACCCCCAGGCAGATCTTGCCAAGATGGTCGCCACGGTGCGCGCGAATGCCGACGAGTGGCATGTCGACCCCAAGCGCGTGTGCGTCGTGGGCTTTTCTGCTGGCGGCATGATTTGCGCCTCGCTGGCAACACAGTGGAAGACCGGCCCCTTCGCGGCACTTGCCGGGGCGCGTCCGGACGACATTCGTCCCGATGCCGTGGTGCTGGGCTATCCATTGCTCGACTTTGCCTATGTGCGCGACATGCAGACGCGCGATCCGCGCATTGACTTGCGCGTGCCCAAGACGGGCGGCAAGACGGGGCGCGATTTGCTCAACGACTACCTGTCGATGGTGACGGGCGGCGAGGCAACTGACGAGCATCTGGCCGACATCTGCCCCACCACGCATGTTTCGCGTCAGATGCCACCGACCTTTGTATGGGGCGTGTCCGACGACAAGACGGCGCCGATCGCGCAGGTCTACCCGTTTGCCCAGCGCATGGCCGAGGAGGGCGTCGCTTGCGAGATGCACGTCTTCGACCAGGGTGGTCACGGCCTTTCGCTCGGCAACGCCAACACCGCGGTCGACAACGAGGACAAGCAGGTGGCAGTCCGTCCCTGGATCCGCCTGGCCTTCCGCTTCTGGAGCGCCATCTGTAAGAGGACGGGCATCCCAGCCCTTCAATAACTTGCGGTGAAATAGCTCCGATCTGGGGCATCAACCAGCCCATCCAGGAACTATTCCACCGCAACTTTGTTTTTGATGCCCCGCCCGGAAACTGCGTCCCAGTTTTGCCTTTCAAGGTGGGACGCAGTTTCCCATAGGGCCTCGACTGGGAAAGCGCGTCCCGTTTCGAGCGGGGATTCTGGGATGCATTTTCCGTAAGAGGCCTGTTAGGGAAACCATATCCCGTTTCGAGCCAGAATTCTGGGATGTAGTTTCCCCGAGAGGCCTCATCGGGAAACTATGGCCCTGAACTCTCCTGCCTGTCCCCATCGCACCGATCTGTCGATTGAACGTCGTTGTGTGTTCGCGCTATCATGCATGGTTAAAATTGGTTAGCCATGGCAAACGGTTAGCCATGGTGAACATAAATACAACGCCCTGTGGGCGCCGGGGGAGGAACACGGACGTGAAGCTCGATACACTCGAGATTGGAAAGGACGCCGTTGTCGCATCGGTGGCATCGGACGATCAGGCACTCCGACAGCATATTTTGGACATGGGTCTAACGCCGGGCACCGAAGTCACCATGATGAAGTACGCCCCCATGGGCGATCCGCTCGAGATTCGCCTGCGTGGCTACGAGTTGACACTGCGCAAGGACGATGCCGCTCGCATCGAGCTCGTGGGTATTCACGACACCGATACGGGTCCGCGCGCTAACGCCGCAATCGGCACGACGGAGCATCCGGCTCTGGGCGAGGGGACGTATTCGCCCCGTGCGGCAAAGACGGCCGTGCCCGAGGGCGCGCCGCTGCACTTTGCCCTCGCCGGCAACCAAAACTGCGGCAAGACCACGTTATTCAACCAGCTGACGGGCTCCAACCAGCACGTCGGTAACTTTCCCGGCGTGACGGTCGACCGCAAAGATGGCACCATCCGTAACCATCCCGAGGCGAGCGTTACCGACCTGCCCGGCATTTACTCCCTGTCGCCGTACACAGGCGAGGAGGTCGTGAGCCGTCAGTTCATCCTCGACGAGCGTCCGGACGCCATCATCGACATCATTGACGCTACCAATATCGAGCGTAACCTGTACCTGACACTGCAGCTCATGGAGCTTGACCGTCCTATGGTCATCGCGCTCAACATGATGGACGAGGTGACCGCCAACGGCGGCGCCGTAGACGTCAACTTGCTCGAGAGCCTGTTGGGCGTGCCCGTTGTCCCCATTAGCGCTGCCCGCAACGAGGGCATCGGCGAGTTGGTGGACCACGCCCTGCACGTGGCGCGGTTCCGCGAGCGCCCTGGTCGCCTGGACTTTTGCGCGCCCGACGGTCCGGACGGCGGTGCGCTGCATCGCTGCATCCACGGTATTGCTAACCTGATCGAGGACCATGCCGTGACGGCGCACATCCCGGTGCGCTTTGCGGCGACCAAGCTGGTCGAGGGCGATGAGCTGGTAACTGAGGCGCTTCACCTGGATCGCAATGAGCTCGACGCTATCGAGCACATCATTACCCAGATGGAGGGCGAGGCCGGCACCGACCGTCTGTCTGCGCTGGCCGATATGCGTTTTAGCTTTATCGGCGACGTGTGCGGGCGTTGCGTCGTCAAGCCGCACGAGAGCCGCGAGCACGTGCGCTCCGTCAAGATTGACCGCATCCTGACAGGTCGTTACACAGCCATTCCGGCGTTCCTGGTGATCATGGGCCTCGTCTTTTGGCTGACGTTTGGCGTGATCGGCGCGGCGTTGCAGGGACTCATGGAGGACGGTATCGCTACCATCATCGCCTCGGCCGATGCGGGCCTCAAGGCGTTCGGTACCAACGACGTGGTGCGCTCGCTGGCTGTCGACGGCGTGCTTACGGGTGTGGGTAGTGTGCTGACCTTCCTGCCGATTATCGTCGTGCTCTTCTTGTTCCTCTCCATCTTGGAAGACTCCGGCTACATGGCGCGCGTTGCCTTTGTCATGGATAAGGTGTTGCGTCGCTTTGGCCTGTCGGGCCGCAGCTTCGTGCCCATGCTCGTCGGTTTTGGCTGCACCGTGCCGGCTATCATGTCGACCCGTACGCTCCCATCCGAGCACGACCGCAAGATGACGGTCATGCTCACGCCGTTTATGAGCTGTTCAGCCAAGTTGCCGGTTTACGGCTTGCTGTGCGGAGCGTTTTTCCCGCAGGCGACGGTTCCTGCCATGGTCTCGCTCTATCTGATCGGTATCGTGGTCGGCTGCATCGCGGCTTTGGTGCTCAACCGCACGGCATTTAAGGGCGACCCGGTGCCGTTTATCATGGAGCTTCCCAATTACCGCCTGCCGAGCGTCAAGACGACGGTGATGCTGGCATGGGATAAGGCCAAGGACTTTATTACCAAGGCCTTTACCATTATCTTTGCCGCTACGGTGGTCATCTGGTTCCTGCAGACGTTCGATATCCGCTTTAACGTGGTCGCCGACCAGTCGCAAAGCCTGCTTGCCGGCCTGGGTAGCATCATCGCGCCGGTGTTGGCCCCACTCGGCTTTGGCGACTGGCGCGCCTCGACGGCACTCGTCACGGGGCTTATTGCCAGGAGAGCGTCTCGACACTCACGGTGCTTTTGGGCGCGACGTCGCCCGCGGCACTGTCGACCATGTTTCGCCGTTTACTGCCTATGTGTTCCTGGTCTTTACGTTGCTGTACCCGCCTTGTGTGGCGGCAATCGGCGCTGTCAAGAGCGAGCTGGGCGCGCGCTACGCCGTTGCCGTGTTCGCGTTTCAGGTGGCAGTCGCCTGGATCGTGGCGTTTGTCGTGCATTCGGCGGGCATATTGCTGGGGTTGGCTTAGTTATGAATTGACGCGCGCAACCTCTGTGTATCAATTGTTTTCGGCCCGCTTCCTGTACCCTGACGGATGCGGGGCCGTTGCTATAATCGCCTCCGCTCAAAATGATGGAGACGTTATATGACTCAGACTAAGGCAAGACGGCATCACGCTCAAGCAGTGGCTCCCACTCGTCGGGCTCACCTGCTGTGCGTTCGTGTTCAACACGTCGGAGTTTATGCCCATCGGCCTTTTGACTGATATCGCCGCGTCGTTCTCGCTCACCGAGGCCCAGGCGGGCATCATGATCTCGGTCTATGCCTGGGGCGTCATGCTGCTGTCGCTGCCGCTCATGGTGTTCGCCTCGCGCTTTGAGTTCAAGCGGATGCTGCTGGGCGTGCTGGCCGTGTTCTCGCTCGGCCAGTTCCTGTCCGCTGTGGCGCCGACCTATCCCATCCTGGTCTGCGCGCGCCTGGTGGTCGCTTGCGCACATGCCGTGTTCTGGTCAGTCGCCTCGATTATGGCCTCGCGCCTGGTTGACACGCGCCACGGCGCGCTCGCCATCAGCATGATCGCCACAGGCTCTTCCATCGCACAGATCTTCGGCCTGCCGCTCGGCCGCGCCATTGGCCTGGCCGTGGGCTGGCGTATGACGTTTGCCGTGGTCGGAGGCTCTCAGCCATCGCGGTCGTCTACCAGGCAGCGGTGTTCCCGGCCATGCCGGCGGGTGAGCGCTTTACCGTCAAACAGCTGCCCGAGCTGCTCAAGAACCCGCTCCTCATCGCGCTCTACGCAGTCACGGTCTTCATGGCGACCGGCTATTACGCAAGCTACAGCTATATCGAGCCCTTCCTGGCGCAGGTCGCGCACGTCGATGCGGGCGCCATTACCATGACGCTGACGGCGTTTGGCTGCTCTGGTTTGCTCGGAAGCTGGCTGTTCGGCCGACTGTTCGATGGGCATCGCTTCCCGTTCTTGGCTATCACGCTCTCCGGCGTACCGGTGGCCCTGCTGCTCATGGGGCCGGCCGCATCGTCGCTCGCTGCGGTTCTCGCTGTTTGCGCGCTATGGGGCTGCTGCGCCACGGCCTTAATGTGGCGTTTCAGGCCGAGCTCATCAAGCACACGCCGGCGGATTCGTCGGCCGTCGCCATGTCGATCTTCTCGGGCCTGTTCAACCTCGGTATCGGCACGGGTACCGCGATTGGTGGAGCCGTGGTTTCGGGCCCCGGTATCGCCTGGATCGGCTTTGTGGGCGGGCACGATTGCCGTCGTGGGCGTCATCCTCGCCATCACCGTGCTGTTTCCGGCCATACGCCGCGCCAAGCCCGTTGCCTAACCACATCCTCCTCATCAGTTGCGGTGGAATAGTGTTTATCCTGTTTAAGGCCTCTGGCCCAAAGGAACCGTATTTCACCGCAACTTATTTTGGGGAAGAGGATGCAAGCTGGGCATACAATGGATGTCGTTGTGTTGAGCTTACCGGGGAGGTTGCTATGTGGGCATACGAGACGACGTTCTATCAGGATCTATCCGCTGGGCTTTGTGGAGCTCCGCGCGAAAACGCCGCCCCCGTTGCCGAGGATGAGCTCGCCCAGGCTGCCAACGTCGCGCCCAGATCCCGATGCTCCCATCATGAAGATTGCCAAATGGGCCGACTACCTGCAGGAACTCGGCGTTGGCACTGTGCTCATCAACCCGCCGCTCGAGTCCGATAGCCACGGCTACGATACGCGCAGCCTGCGCCATATCGACCGCCGCCTGGGTGGGGATGTCGACTTTGCCGCCGTGTGCGACACACTGCATGCCCACGGTATCCGCGTGGTGCTCGATGCCGTCTTAACCACGTCGGCCGCGGTTTTTGGGCCTTCCGCGATGTGCAGGAGCGCAAGTGGGACTCGCCCTATACAAGGATTGGTTCCACATTAGCTTTGACGGTGACTCCTGCTACGGCGACGGCTTTTGGTATGAGGGCTGGGAGGGCCATTTTGAGCTTGTGAAGCTCAACCTGCAAAACCCCGCCGTGGTCAATTACCTGCTCGAGTCCGTGCGTCGCTGGGCCGAGGTCTTTGGCGTCGACGGCCTGCGCTTGGACGTTGCCTATATGCTCGACCGCGACTTCATGCGCCGCCTGCACGCTTTTACCCGTGAGCTCAAGCCCGACTTTGTGCTGATTGGCGAGACGCTCCACGGCGACTACAACCAAATCGTCAACGACGAGATGCTCGACTCCTGCACCAACTACGAGTGCTACAAGGGCCTGTACTCCAGCTTTAACTCGGTCAACATGTTCGAGATCGCCCATTCGCTGCATCGCCAGTTTGGCGGCGACCCCTGGTGCATCTACCGCGGCAAACACCTGCTGTCGTTTGTCGACAACCACGACGTGCCGCGCCTGGCGAGCATCCTCACCGACAAGTCGTGCCTGCGTCCCGCCTATGGCATGCTCTTTGGCATGCCGGGCATTCCGTGCGTCTACTATGGCAGCGAGTGGGGAATTGCTGGTGAAAAGGGCGGCCCCGATGACGACTGGGCGCTGCGCCCTGCGCTCGATGAGCCTGCGCCCAACGAGCTGACGGCCTTCATCACGCAGCTGGCGCACCTGCGCTCGGCAGACGACGCGGCAGCCCGTGCTCTCAACTACGGTGCCTATCGCAATGTGGTAATCCAGAACAAGCAGCTGCTGTTCGAGCGCGCCTGCGACGACGCGACGGTGCTCGTGGCGGTGAACGCCGTGGACGAGCCTTACACCTTTGGCGCCGGCGAGCTCAACGGCTCCTTTGTCGATTTGCTTGCCGAATGCGCCCACGGTCGAGCTGACGGGCTCCCTTGAGCTCGCACCCTACGAGGTGCGCTATCTGTTGAGGGCCTAGCCCATGGCAGTATCTGACGAGGGCTATCAACATATTGAGCATGGGTTTGAGCCCGTGTTCGACCAGCACTCGCGCGTTTTGGTGCTCGGGTCGTTTCCCTCGGTGCTTTCGCGCGCTAATGCCTTTTATTACGGCAACCCTCAGAATCGCTTTTGGCGTGTGATGGCCACGTGCCTCGGTATGCCTGTGCCGCCCAACGAGGGCGATCCTTTGGCAAGCGGTGAGCCCGCGACGCTCGATGCCTCCATTGCCGCCAAGCGGGCCATGCTGCTGAACGGCGGCGTGGCCCTGTGGGATGTGCAATCGAGAGCTGCGACATTAAGGGCTCGAGCGACGCGAGCATCCGCAACGTTGTGCCGGCACATATCGAGCGCATTACCGGCGCAGCTCCCATTGAGCAGGTGATATGCAACGGTGGTACGGCGGGGCGCCTCTATAAGCGCTATCTACAGGAACGGACAGGCTTGCCCGCTGTCGTATTGCCGTCAACTAGTCCCGCTAACGCGGCTTGGCGTCTGGAACGTCTTGTTGAGCGTTGGCACGAAGCCGTTGACTGGGTCGCGCGGTAGTCTAGTTATTTGATTGAGCATGGGCGCCGAGGCGTTTGATGATGGCGCGCCAGATCGGCGCGGGCAGCGCGGGCTCGACACGCACCATGCCGTCGGCATCGACGCTACCGGCATTGCCACCGCCAAGCAGCTGCGCATGCTCAATGGAGCAGCCCATGCGCACAGCGCCCACAAGCTTATCCATCGCTTCCGAAAATGGTCGGCGCAAGAGGCCCATGCGTGGGGAATGACGAAGCGCCGCAATGCCGCTGCCAGCGCAGATGGCAACGCCGCCACACCACAATTGGTTATGGCGCTCACATGCCTTGTGCAGGCGAACGGCGGTCCCGCGCGCCTGCTTGGCGCCCTCTTGTGCGGCTCGAATCGCGGCATAGACGCGCGTCCCCGCACCGCCAAAGCGCTCAAACGCCTGCTCGATAGCTGCCAACGCCTTATCGTCAGCCACATCTTCAATGGCCAGCACGATGCCATCGGCAACGCTGCCGGCATCATTTCGCCTCCAAATCGACCAGGCGGGGGAACGCGGTGCCGGAAAGCTGTGCATAGGCGGTGATGGCATCCTGCAGGTCCCAGAGCAAAAACTCAAGATCGTCGCTATCGGGAATGCTGATATACGCAATGGTTCGCAACGTTTTTGGTACATCGCCGCGTGCGGTCGTCTCCATGCCACCTCCTTTCCGGTTGGTTTCCGTTTAGGTTACACCGTCTGGTGGCGCCCCGCCGCGCTATCCTAGTGCAACCCTTTTTACGAAAGGAACGCCATGCGTCTGCCCATGAATACCTCGCTTGCCACGCTCAAGCCCTCCGGCATCCGTCGGATTAACGCGCTCGCCGCCCAGCATCCGGGATGCATTGCGCTCGCGCTCGGCGAGCCCGATTTTCCCACGCCCGATGTGATTAGCGCCGAGGTGACGGCCGCGCTGGGCCGCGGCGACACGCACTATCCGCCCAACAACGGTCGCCCCGCCCTGCGTGAGGCGTTATCTGCCTACATGGGGGATGCGGGCCTTACGTTTTCGGCGGACGAGGTCATTCTGACCGACGGTGCGACCGAGGCCCTGTCGGCAGCATTCATGGCTATGCTCAACCCAGGCGACGAGGTCATTATTCCCACGCCGGCCTTTGGCCTGTACGAGAGCATCGTCGTGGCCAATCACGCCAAGGCGGTCTTTTTGGATACGGAGCCTGCGCAATTCCAGATTGACGAGGACGCACTTCGTGCTTACGTGACGCCGGCGACCAAGGCCATCGTCATCTGCTCGCCCAACAATCCTACGGGTTGCATCCTCAACACGGCGTCGCTCGACGCCGTGGCGCGCGTGGCAGAGGAGGCGGGCATCTACGTGGTCTGCGACGATGTATACAACCGCCTGGTCTACGTGGACGGCTACGAGCGCTTTGCCCAGCGCCACCCGGAGCTACGCGAGCAGACGGTAGTCATCGAGAGCTTCTCCAACCCTGGGCCATGACCGGCTGGCGTTTGGGCTGGCTCGCAGCCGCAGCCCCCGTCATCGCCGAGATCGCAAAGGCCCACCAATACTTAGTATCGAGCGCCGTCTCCTTCGAAATGGACGCCGCAGCCCGAGCCCTCACCGTCGACCCAACTCCCATGCTCGAAGTCTACCGAGCCCGTCGCGAACGCGTACTCGCAGCCTTAGACGCCATGGGCCTCGACGTAGTAGAGCCCGCCGGCGCCTTCTACGCCTTCCCCAGCATCAAACAATTCGGCCTGACAAGCGAAGACTTCTGCATCAAAGCCATCAAAGAGGCAAACGTAGCCCTAGTTCCGGGAGACTGCTTCGGAACCGAAGGCCACGTCCGCCTCAGCTACTGCGTCTCCGACAAGACCTAGACGAAGGCCTCCACCGCCTGTCCACCTTCATTTCGACCTTGTAGTCCTCAGGGACGCAACACATCAGCCCACCGACCCAAGCATTATGAGCGGGGCGCGCCGGCCAACGGCAACCCTGGCTGTCCCAAAGTCAACACAGGTCGCGCCGCCAAAGGCCAGGCGCAAGCTTTTCGTAGATTCCGCACGAGCCGAAGAGCACTAAATGTGCTCTTCGTGCGAGCCCAGGACTTGACCGAGCGAAAAGCTTGCGCCTGGCCTTTGGCGGTGCGACCGAGATGGTGGAATTGTGTGCAGCCAGGGTTGCCGTTGACCGACGCCGGGGTCCCCGCCATAATACTTTCGGTTCACGCACGAATCCGCTGCCAGAGACAGCCGGCGCAAACGGGTCTTACCCGCGAGCTTAATGGGACTTCCCGCCAGCCGAGGTGGTCGAGTAGATATGTCTTCTCGCCCCCGTCGCTCATGCAGCGCGGGGGCTTTCTTTTTGGACATGCCCCCGTCACGTCCTTGTGGCGGACCGTGCCCGGAAAGAATTCGAGGAGGTGTAATTCATGCCCCAGCAGTACAAAATCGACAAGGTTGCAGAGATCGAGTCCCGTATCGCCGAGAACGCCGGTCTGTTCGTCGTCAACTACAACGGTCTGACGGTTAAGCAGGCTCAAGAGCTGCGTCATCAGCTTCGCGAGTGCGGCGCCGAGATGAAGGTCTACAAGAACAACCTGGTCAAGATCGCTCTCAAGAACCAGGAGCAGCCCGAGCTCGACGAGATCCTCGCCGGCCCCGTCGCTTATGTGTTCTACGAGACCGAGCCGGTCGAGGCCGCTAAGGCCCTTAAGGACTTCTCTCCGCTAAGTCCAAGGGCGTCCTTGAGATCAAGGGCGGTATCTCCGACGGCAAGGCCGTTTCCGCTGATGATGTTAAGGCTATCGCCGAGCTGCCCACCAAGGATCAGCTTCTCGGCCAGATCGCCGGTCTCATCTCCGGTTTCGCTCGCGACATCGCTGTCTGCGTCAACGGCGTTTCCTCTGGTCTCGCTCGTTCGATCCAGCAGGTCTCCGAGCAGAAGGCAGCCTAGTCGCTGTTTTCACCCGCGGCGGCAACGCCGCACCCCTGGCGCATTCGCGCCGTGTTTTAACTGATCTCCGTGCATCCGCACGGAAACCGAAAGGACTTAGAAATGGCTAAGCTTACCACCGATGAGATCATCGATGCTCTTAAGGAAATGACCCTTCTCGAGGCTTCCGAGCTCGTCAAGGCTATCGAGGACACCTTCGGCGTTTCCGCCGCTGCTCCTGCCGCTGTTGTCGCCGCTCCCGCTGCTGGCGCTGCTGAGGCCGAGGAGAAGACCGAGTTTGACGTCGTGCTCGAGGGCTTCGGCGACAACAAGATCCAGGTCATCAAGGTTGTCCGCGAGCTATCACCAACCTTGGCCTGAAGGAGGCCAAGGAGGTCGTCGAGGGCGCTCCCAAGGCTGTTCTCGAGGGTGCCAAGAAGGAGGACGCCGAGGCTGCCAAGGAGAAGCTCGAGGCTGCTGGCGCTGCTGTCACCCTCAAGTAATCAGGCTTTCTCGCCAGATTTCTTTGCAGACGGGGTTCGCATTGCGAGCCCCGTCTTTTTTGTTTTTCGGTCCCTCGACATCGGTAGCTCAAACTGCCATGTTCTGTGATTTGCGTCGTATCGGGCACCCTGCCGTTGGGCAATAAAATTGCACCATTCGAGCAATAATTTGCGTTGACCTGCTGAAGAATTGTCTCTGCCTTGTAGCGACATATAGTTCCAGCGGTAAGATGCTTAGGTATCGCAATTTGGTCTGCGGCTGTGTGCCGCACGCATGGGGCGCTTTTGCGCCTGCGAAAGGATCTTTGAATAACATGAAGGCAATCATCCCCGCCGCCGGTCTTGGCACGCGTTTTCTGCCTGGCACCAAGTGCACGCCCAAAGAGATGCTGCCGGTGCTCGACAAGCCCGTCATTCAGTACGTCGTCGAGGAGGCGCTCGACCCCGAGGAAGTCGACGACGCCATCATCGTTACTTCTCCCGGTAAGCCCGAGCTACTGAACTACTTCCAGCCCGATCGCTCGCTCGAGAACCTGCTGCGCGAGCGCGGCAAGAACGCCTATGCCGATGCCGTCGCCCACGCTGGCGGTATGCCGGTCGACTTCCGCTATCAGTACGAGCCCAAGGGCCTCGGCCATGCTATTCGCTCTGCTGCCGACGCCGTGGCAGGGGAGAACTTCCTGGTTCTTCTGGGCGACTACGTTGTGCCTAACCGCGACATCTGCGACAAGATGCTTGCCGTCTCCAAGGAGCACGGTGGCGCTTCGGTTATCGCTGTTGCCGCGTGCGCTCCCGAGGAAGTCAGCCGTTATGGCGTTATCGCCGGTGAGCGCGTCGGTTCGCTCGAGGGCGCCGAGGACGTTGCCGATGCAGAGCCGGGCGCTGTCTGGCGTATCGGCGGTCTGGTTGAGAAGCCTGCCCCCGAGGCGGCTCCGTCCAACCTGTACATCGTCGGCCGTTATCTGCTGAGCCCGCTGGTCATGGACCTGCTCGCCGATCAGCAGGCCGGCAAGGGCGGCGAGATCCAGCTCACCGACGCCATGGCCCGTTCGCTCGACCGTGAGGCCATGTATGCAGTCGTCATCGACCCGCTGTCGGGCTACGACACCGGCACTCCCTCTGGCTGGATGGCCACTAACGCCCTCATGGCTGCAAGCGACCCCCGCTTTGCCGATGCCTTCTGGGACGCCATCGACGAGCGCGGCGGATTGATGCGCAAGTAAGCCTTCGGGCATCGACATTTACGGGCGTGGACCTCGGTTCGCGCCCGTTTTTTATAAGAGCTGCGATTGCCGGCTCTCTGTTCACAGAAAATATATGAACAGATGTTCGATACACATACATCTACCTGCGTGTTTTCTGTCGAAAAACTTTGCTACTCCAAAAACTCAATCGCGTCAAGGCTTTTCTTGCCCAACGGTCGGTACCTGATAAACTATTAGGTTGCGATAACTGGCGAAGCTATGCCTCGCCAACCCACCGAGCATTTCCGTGAAGGAGGAAAAACCTGGTGACCTACGCATACACTGCCACTGAGCGCAAGCGCGTCAGCTTCGGGAAAATCCCGGAGGCCATGGAGCTCCCCAACCTTATCTCTGTTCAAAGGGAATCCTTTGAGCGTTTTAAGGACGAGGGCCTTCGTGAGGCGTTCAAGGAATCCAGCCCCATCCAGAGCCAGAACCATGTTCTCGAGGTTACCTTCGGCGAGCATCAGTTCGGCGACCCCGCGCACACCGTCGAGGAGTGCCGCGAGAAGGACATGACCTATCAGGCCCCGCTTCTGACCGACGTTCGTCTCACCAACAAGGAGACCGGCGAGATCAAGGAGCAGCTCGTCTTTATGGGCGACTTCCCCATGATGACCGATCAGGGCACCTTCATCATCAACGGTACCGAGCGTATCGTCGTCTCGCAGCTCGTCCGCTCCCCGGGCGTGTACTACAGCTCCGAGATGGATTCGGGCAAGCAGATCTACAAGGCCCAGATCATCCCGTCCCGCGGTGCCTGGCTTGAGTTTGAGGTCGACAAGCGCGACCAGCTCATGGTCTCCATCGACCGTAAGCGCAAGCAGAGCGCCACGATGTTCCTGCGCGCCCTTGGCATCGCCGTCACCAACGACGACATCATCGAGCTGCTCGGCAACTCCGATGTGATCAAGCGTACCCTGGAGCGCGACACCGCTCTCACTCGCGAGGACGCCCTCATCGAGATCTACCGTCGCCTGCGCCCGGGCGAGCCTCCCACCGTGGACGCTTCCCGCAGCCTGCTCGAGGGCCTGCTCTTTAACCCCAGCGCTACGACCTGGCCAAGGTCGGTCGTTACAAGGTCAATAAAAAGCTCGGCTTCGACCCGACAACCGACTCCTCCACGGTGCTCACCAGGATGACATCATCGCAACCATGCGCTACATCGTTGCCTTCGCACGAGGGGCGAAGAGGGGCTTTCAGGTCGACGACATCGACCACTTCGGCAACCGCCGCATCCGCAGCGTCGGCGAGCTGATCCAGAACCAGTTCCGCATCGGCCTGTCGCGCATGGAGCGCGTGGTGCGCGAGCGCATGACCACGCAGGACCCCGAGGCGATCACCCCGCAGTCCCTGATCAACATCCGCCCGATCGTGGCGGCCATCAAGGAGTTCTTCGGTTCCTCGCAGCTCTCGCAGTTCATGGACCAGCCAAACCCCCTGACCGGTCATGACCCACAAGCGCCGTCTGTCCGCACTCGGCCCTGGCGGCCCGGGCGGTCTGTCGCGCGAGCCGCAGGCTTCGAAGTCCGCGACGTTCACAACTCGCACTACAGCCGCATGTGCCCGATCGAGACCGCCCGAAGGCCCCAACATCGGCCTGATCGGCTCGCTCGCCCTCTACGCCCGCGTCAACGAGTACGGCTTCATCGAGGCTCCGTTCCGTCGCGTTGAGAACGGCGTTGCCACCGACCAGATCGACTGGATGACCGCTGACGAGGAAGAGAAGCACGTCATCGCGCCGGCCAACACGCCGCTCGATCCCAAGACCAACGAGTTCATCACGACCGATGCCGAGGGCAAGATTGTCCGTCCGCACACCGTGATCGCCCGTACCCGCGACTTCGACGGCTCCTTCGGCGCTCCCGCCGACGTGCCTGTCGAGGACGTCGACTACATGGACGTCTCGCCGCGTCAGATGCTCTCCGTCGCAGCCACGCTGATTCCGTTCCTGGAGCACGACGACGCCAAGCGCGCTGATGGGCGCTAACATGCAGCGTCAGGCCGTGCCGCTGGTTCACCCTGCCGCTCCCTATGTCGGTACCGGCATGGAGCGTCGCGCCGCCCTGGACTCCGGCGAGGTCACCCTGGCCAAGAACGCCGGCGAGGTCATCTTTGCCGACGCTGCCAAGATTATCGTCAAGCATGCCGGTGGCATGGACGAGTATCACCTGGCCAAGTACCAGCGCTCCAACCAGTCCACTTGCATCAACCATAAGCCCCATCGTGCGGTGGCGACGAGGTCCATGCGGGCGAACGTCTGGCCGGACGGTCCCTATCCGACCATGGCGAGCTCGCACTGGGTCAGAACCTCACCGTGGCATACATGCCGTGGGAAGGCTTCAACTACGAGGACGGTATCGTCGTGTCCGAGCGCCTGGTGGCCGAGGACCTGCTGACGACCATCAATATCACCCGTCACGAGATCGACGCCCGCGACACCAAGCTCGGCCCCGAGGAGATCACCCGCGAGATCCCGAACCTCTCCGAGGATATGCTTGCCAACCTCGACGAGGACGGCATCATCCGCATCGGCGCGAGGTCGGTCCTGGCGACATCCTGGTCGGCAAGGTCACGCCTAAGGGCGAGAGCGCTCTGACCGCCGAGGAGCGCCTGCTGCGCGCCATCTTCGGTGCCAAGGCCCACGATGTCCGCGACACTTCCCTTAAGATGCCTCACGGCGCTTACGGCCGCGTTATCGACGTCGTCCGCTTTAGCCGCGAGAACGGCGACGATCTGGCCCCGGCGTTAACGAGCAGGTGCGCGTCTACGTCGCCCAGCGTCGTAAGATCCAGCAGGGCGATAAGATCGCCGGTCGCCACGGCAACAAGGGTGTTATCTGTAACGTTCTGCCGGTCGAGGACATGCCCTACATGGCTGACGGTA
>VOFJ01002547.1_pt1 | contig 35613 bp, 70 predicted proteins | sample 5384081 | NCBI WGS metagenome assembly VOFJ01 (sample SAMN12384729, study PRJNA508395) | human gut metagenome | isolation source: healthy gut I | host: Homo sapiens
ACCGGAGTTCCAGCAGGCCCTTCGTCAGATGGTGAGTTTAAATCGCCGTCGGATCCAGCAGAAATTCAGCAGTTTACAGCGAAAATGCATCTCTCCCTCTCAGTGCTTCCTTGCGCCGGTCGGAAGAATGCTGATGGCGTTCTGCAGTGATGCAACAACCGCCTCTAACTTGTCAGTATCTACTGTCGACATGGAAAACAAAAGTACGAAGAAGCAGAGCAAAAGATTCATCAGATCCGAGAAAGTATTCATCCATGCCGGCGCTCCTTTTTGGCGGATCTTCCTGTTTCTTTTTGCCACTACTCTTCACCTCCTCCGCCGTTTTCAAGAACACCCTCTCTTACAGTCGGTGAAAGGAATGACTTTAATTTTTCCTCAATAACGCGTGGATTTTCTCCTGCCTGAATGGACAGCAAACCTTCAATGGTGATCTGACGGTTTACCACTTCCATATCATTGTTTACGGAAAGTTTTCCGGCAATCGGGGCACATAACCAGTTTTGCAATCAGGGGAACCGTACAGTGTCGTAACCAGTGCTACAGACATCTGTGGTCCGATCGCAGACGGATCGGAAAGTTTATTTAACATGGCGATCAATCCGATCAGGGTACCGATCATACCCCAGGCAGGACCAAGTTCTCCCCATTTTTCCCAAAACTTAATCACATCCTTGTGGCGGGTTTCCAGACACATCATATCCGTTTCCAGAATCCCACAGACCAGTTCCGGATCGGTACCATCTACCACAAGCATGATTCCTTTTTTTTGAGGAATTCATCCTCGATTCCGTTTGCCGCCTCCTCAAGTGCAAGCAGACCTTCTTTTTCTTCCGACATTTGACATGTCAATAATTGTCCGGATGGTCTGTGACGGATCATATGTTTTTATCCTTGAACGGGAGTGAAATTGACTTGAATCCGTTGATTCCATCTGCAAGTTTGAAACACCCGAGTGTACTGCAGATTGATCCGCCAAACGTGATAACAACCGACGCTGGATCAATGTACATCTGCATCGCAGTGATGTCAAAACTGTTACTACTGAGGACGCCAAAGATAACCATGGCAATTCCGCCGATAATTGAAAGCAGTGATGCTATATCCATGAACTACACCTTCCATTTTCTAAAATTAGGAATTCCAATGGATCTTCCGACAAAATCCATCAAAATACCCTTTTATATGATTTTACTAAACTTTCTCTCTCTTGTCTACTTCCTTTTTGTTAAAAAGGGTGTAAAATCACAAAAAATGTTGGGAAACAGTCAAAAACCATTTCCCAACTATTTTTCAAACTATCTCTTTAAGTTGATTAATTCTTCCAGTAATGTGTCGGAAACTGTGATAACACGCGAATTTGCCTGAAATCCACGTTGCGTAATGATCATATCGGTAAACTGTCCGGAAAGGTCAACGTTTGACATTTCCAGCTGTCCGGAATTGATCTTGCTTCCATCCGCATCCACAGCTACACCCACACCATCAAACTCGCCGGAGTTTAAGGTTGTCTGATAGCAGTTATCACCAATTTTTTCAAGACCGGAAGCATTGGCAAACTGTGCCACTGCGATCTGTCCGAGAAGTTCGGTGTTACCATTGTCATAGCTTGCATAAATCTTACCGCTCTGGTCTACGGAAAGTCCGATCATTGCACCATTCTTCTTACCGGTTTCTTTTTCCGACAGAAGTTCCTTTTTCTACTTTCAGTGTTGACTTTCCGCCATTGCTTACATTGGTGGAAGTAGAAAAAAATCTACATTGATATCCTTAAAATTGGATTCCTGTTTTGTTCCATCTGCGTTATTTGTTGTAAACTTTGTTCCAAGAGCAGAAAGTTTTAAGGACTGCGCTGTTACTGCATTCGCACCAGCTGCTGGCACAGCTCCATCTGCGCTGATATTTACAAATGTACCTTTATTGGCATCGTATTTCATATAATAGCCCTTTGGTGCATTTGTTGCCGTATCATCTGCCTTTCCGTCAGCACCCCAGATTTCATCTAACTTTAACTTTTTTCGTTTTGCATCATCTGACAGTGCTTTCCCGGCATCATCCGTAATAATGGAATTACCATTGGAATCAAGAATATCCGTCAGGCTGATAAAATAGTTATTTCCAGCACCAAGTCCGTTAGCTTTCGGTGTCGATACCGCAAACTTTGCTGTATAAGAATATCCCAGATCATCATAAAATCCAAGAGTCATAACATAGCCGTCTTTTCCGGTGACATCGGTATCTTCCTTATCCAGAATTCCATGCACATAAGCCTCTGTCGTTGCCTCCGGAGCGGATGTCGTGTTGGACGGTGACATCACCTGCAGGGGAGAAACCGTATCTTTATGTATCTCTCCTGTCGTCTTATCTACCTGCCAGCCCTGTACCGTATATCCGGTAGAACTCATACACAGATAGCCGTTTCCATCTACATAGAACGAACCTGCACGGGTAAACATGGTATTTGTTCCATCACTGACAATAAAGAAGTTTGTGGTCTGGCTGTCGCTGAAGCTTTAAATCAAACGGGTATCCGGTTGTCTCGGAAGAACCTGCCCCGGTAATATTAATCATGGTAGATGCCGTGCTTACACCAAGACCAATCTGCTTGGCATTGACACCACCCGTACCGGTTGACGCATCCCCACCGGATGCGGTGGACATTGTCTGGTACATCAGTTCACTGAATCTTACGCTGGAAGCTTTGAACGCTTCGGTATTTACATTGGCAATATTGTTACCAATTACATCCATTCTCGTCTGGTGTGTCTTAAGACCTGACACAGCAGAGAATAATGATCTCATCATAGTACATTGACCTCCTTAGATGGCAATATGGTTTTGAAATCCTTCTGTCAGTCGGGATTCCTGTAACTTCCATAAGATCCAGGGTTACATAATAACTGCGCCATCTATATTTGTAAAAAATATTTGATTGTGTTTCCGTCTGATCCATTGCGGTAACAACGGTTTTACTGGGCACATTCACAATAAAAGCAAGTGAATCCACCAAAAACCAGAGAATCCTTAATTCCCTTGGCATATGCCTGTTCCACTCCGTCTTCAAGTCTGGCATTCTGTTCCTCGGATAAGCTGATATTTCTGCTTTCTAACCGCTGCGAGGCATGCTTTGAAAACTTTAACTGTTGCTGTTGCCGTAAGACATCTTCGAATGAAACATCCGACGTCTTTGACGGACTGGTTACGTTTTTCTGTTTTAAATACTGACCGGTTATCTGTTCGATCGACGAAAACTGTTTGCTGATCGGGTTCATCTCTTTTCTCCCCTTTCCTATGCACCTGTTGTCTCGTCACTCTTCTGACCGGAACCATTCTCTGTCTTCGAGTCATCCGTTTTTGTGTCATCGGTCTTGGTATCCGTATCCGTCTTGGTATCATCGGTTTTTGTATCCGTATCTGTTTTGGTATCATCCGTCTTTTTATCGTCTGCGGCATCTTTACCCAGATCTTTGATCTTCTGCTCATACTTTTTAAGTTTTGCAAGATCGTCTCTCTCTCACAAAGCGCTTCTGATAATCCGTCATTCCATCATATACCTTGCGGATCTCGCCTATGGCACCGGAAAACTTGGTCGTAATATTTTCAATATCCGGAAGCTGATCCAACATATTTGTGATGGTTTTTGCATATCCTATTGCTTCGTAATATGCACTGTCAGCCACCGTATCGAGTGTATCAATGGAATACAGTTTATTGTTTACACTAAGCATCTGTGATCCGTCTTCCTGATACATGACATAATCTACTTTACCATCTACATAAGAAGTTTTTCCGGTTGTTTCATCCGAAACCTTTAAGATTACATACTTTCCAACCAGATTGTTTGCCATCTCATTTTTTCTGTGTATCCTGCATGCCAAGCATTGCCTCTAACTGTGAGAACGTTGCAAGCTGTGCCACATATTCGGTATTGCTGGTAGGTTCAAGTGGATCCTGGTACTGCATTTCCGCACAAAGTAATGTAAGGAACTGGTCGTATCCCATGGTTCCGTTGTTGGACTCATCGCTTTTTTCGATTTTGTTGTTTTTACTTTTCCGTTTTCCACACTCGCCCAATTCAGTGCGGAAGTTGTCGTATCTGCCATTTTTCTCCTTTCTATGCGGTTACATCCATGGAGTTTCCATTCTCCCGCATCATTTGTGCCGCAAGAGTTTCTTCTTCTGTCATCAATCCTGACAATCCATCCAGTGAGGAAAGATTTAAATTTCTTCTTCTGCCTCCGGACTGCTCCTGCTGCCGTTCTCCCTGCTGCTTTTCATTCTCCTGGTTCTGTTCCAGATTCTTTTCGAATTCATGGGAAGCAACGGTTACTTCTATGGCGTCAACTTTGACACCTGCCTGATTTAAATTCTGCCGCAGATCTGCCACCTGCGTTTCAAAGGGCTGCGCGGACTGCTTCATTAGAAGCTGCCAGCTGTGCATGGATCATGCCTTCTTTCGAAGAAATATTTACATACACTTTCCCGAGATTTTCCGGATTCAGCTGCATCTCCATCGATGAAGTTCCTTGCGAAACATTCACACGGATCTGCTCTGCCACCTGTTCCAGCAAATCCATGGTATCCACGGAAATATACGATGTCTCGGATGTTACATCCGCCGCATGCGCCATCGTCTGTACCCCGGCGGTATCCTGCATCTGCATGGCAGTCTGTGTCTTTGCCACATCAGAGTTGTTCCGGTCTGCCGTCATTTTTTTTCCGGCTGCGCCGACTTCACCTGATCTCCTGTCTGCGAATCTACATCTGCATCTCCGGCATCCGTCTGCTGTTCCATTGTCTGTTGTTCTGCTGTCTGCTTTGTCTCCTTTGTCTGTGGCTGCTGTGTGCGTACTTCATCCGATTTTGGTTCTTTCTGAAATACATCCGCCTGTTTATCCATCGGCTGTACCTCATCGGTCTGTGCAAGCTCCGGCATCACATCTGCCGAAACAGTATCGGCTGTTGTCTGCTGTCCTGCCACATCGGTCAATACCTGCATTTCTTCATCGGTCAGAGTTTCCGGTGTCTGCAGAATATCCATCTTCGCAATCAGTTCCTCCATCTGTGCCGGCTGAAGATTTAGTTCATTTGCAAGCTGCCCTCCCAGTTGATCCATTTGCTGCATCAGCCCCTGAAACTGGTCATTCATCAGTAAATCCATTGGAGAAGTCTCTCCTGTCAGCTGCATTGCAAGCTGTGCAAGATTTTCGGATTCAGGAGATCAAAAGCTGTAAGTCCCAGCGACTCCATCATATCTTTTACAGAATCTTCCGAAACACCCAATTGTTCGGCCACCGTCCTGACAACATCGCCCTGGAACTGATCCAGAGTATCTGTCGAATTGCCAATCACGTCTGTGACAACATCTCCGGCTGCCTGACGGATGGTATTATCCTGATACTGATACCGGTCGTAATTATCTGCCGCATTTGTCTGCTGTAATACATTGTTGTTTATTTTTGTATCCACGGACGGCATATTAAAATTTGTAGAGTAGTTACTGCCCATCAGTGAAGCAAACACGCCTGCCGCATCCGGATTTTCAGCTTTTGATCTGCCTTTTGCAGCATTTGCATTTAATACCTGACCCTGCTTTACAGAATTCAAATTAAATACATTTGCACTTGTCAAACACGTTCCTCCTTTCTGTTATTTACAGATTTCCTACTTTTTCTTGCTAGGTTCCATGATCTCTGTCAGCTTCGCCGCAGTCGTTGCATCCATCTTGCCAAGAATATCCGCCCTCTGCTGCGTTCCCATATTCATGAGAATGTCAGCCACAAGCCCCAGATTGTCCGTCATCGTATCAAAGATGCTGGCCGCCTCCTGAGGCTTCATGTTGGAATATGTCTTTGCGTAATCTTCAACCTGACTATCGTAGGTAATCTGTTCAACCACTTGTTTGTATAAGACTTCGGCATTTTCTGGATCAATGCTCTCATAATATGTCTTATACTGCTGTATATCGGGTGCCTGATCGGAAAAAACAACCTCCTCGTAGTATTTTTCCCTTCTCCTTTTCAAAAGGCAGCCTCATCCTCTTTGTATTTTGAAAGATCCTTGATCTGTGCTTTCAGATCCTTGATCTTTTTTTGTCATTTTTATTTGTACTGCTGGCTTCATCGAGTTCTTTTTCCAGTTCTTTAATCCGGCTGATGGCCTCGCTTAAAGACCCATACTGATACTCTGTGTCCTCGGTCTGCTCCACCGTTTCTTCCGGCTGTGGGAGGATTTTATTAACATAAGGGACATCTTTCAAAAGCGGATATAACACCGTTGATCCAAATCCTCCGACATCGGTTTTTAATCAAATTCCTATAATTCCCATCCATATCACAATGATTAAAATGGTTGTCAGGACAAGAATCAGCCTGCCGCCTCCCTTTTCATCCTCATCTTCTTCCGGTTCCGATGCGTTTTCCTTTGGCATTCTTTTTCTTTTTTTCTTTCTTTTCCGTTTTTTTTTTTTCTCTTCGATTTTGTGCGCTGTTTTCCTTTACCGTGTCTTCCCTCGTCGACAAGGTTTCTTTCGTCTGCCATATCATTCTCCCTGTTCACCCTTGTTATAGGTATAACTTACAAGTTCATCGATTTCTTTCGTTTCTGCTTCTGCAAGATTTCCTGCTTAAATTCTTCAAATGCCTTTTCCCTCAATTTTTCCTGAACCTTTCGTTCCTGCATCACGGTTTTTAAGCGGTTTCTGGCATCTTCCAGTTCTTTTTCCGCCCTGTGGACTTCTACCATCTGTCGTCTGACAATCGTTTTCATGGCATTTACATCTGCCCGCGCATGTTCGACTTCCTGCAGATTCAAATTTCCCTGCATCAGTTTCTTCCAGTGCTGCTCATATCCGACTCTGCGCACCATATATTCTGCAGAATCTTCTGCTGCTCCAGATATTTCTGGTTTGCCAGGCTGTATGTCATTTTCGCCTGTGTCTCCAGTTTCTGTTTAATGTTCAGTATGTTCTGCATACGATAAACAAATTTTGCCATTTAAAACCTCTGTCCATTGATCAGTCGTCAAACAGTTTTTTTAAGAGTTCCACTTCTTCATCAAAAGCAAACTTTTCTTCCGTATCCTGACACAGAAATTCATTCACTTCTTTATTCTTTCGGATTGCATAATCGATATCCGGATTCGATCCGTTTTTGTAGGCTCCGATATTAATCAGATCCTCTGCTTCACTGTATGTGGCAAGCACCTGTTTTAATTTTCCGGCAAGTGCCTTATGTTCCTTTTGTTACGATGGAATTCATAACACGGGAAATACTCTGTAAAATATCAATTGCCGGATAATGGTTTTTATGTCCCAGCTTACGGTCGAGAACAATATGTCCATCCAGAATGCCCCGTGCCGTATCCGTGATTGGCTCATTAAAATCATCTCCATCTACCAGAACCGTATATAGTCCGGTGATCGATCCTTTTTCATTTGTACCGGCACGTTCCAGAAGTTTTGGCATCTGTGCGTACACACTCGGCGGATACCCTCTGGTAACCGGTGGTTCCCCGGATGCAAGTCCGATTTCTCTTTGTGCCTGGGAAAATCGTGTCATGGAATCCATCATAAGCAGTACATCTTTTCCCTGATCACGGAAATATTCCGCCACAGCCGTTGCTGTCTTTGCACACTTATTACGGATCAGTGCCGGTTTATCTGACGTTGCGACCACGACAACGGACCGTGCCATTCCCTCCGGACCAAGGTCACGTTCAATAAATTCCCGGGACCTCCCTGCCGCGCTCGCCGATCAGTGCGATTACATTGATGTCTGCCTTCGTATTTCTTGCAAACATGCCAAGCAGGGTACTTTTTCCGACACCGGAACCCGCAAAGATTCCGATACGCTGTCCTTTTCCCACGGTAATCAGCCCGTCTACCGCCTTTACACCAAGCGGCAGTACCTCGCTGATAATCCGGCGATCCATCGGATCCGGTGGCGTATTTTCCAGCGGATAATACGAACCGTGAATTTCTTCCGTTCCATCCGTCATGCGTCCGATTCCATCCAGCGTATGCCCAAGCAGTTCTTCTCCAACCAGAACTGACAGGGGATGTCCGGTATTTTCCACAATGCATCCGGTTCCAACCCCTTCCACGCTGTCAACCGGCATCAGGATCAGTCTGGAATCCTGAAAACCGACCACTTCCGCGATAACATATTCCTCTTCCTTCTCGTTCGGGTAAATTTTACACAAATCTCCCCATACGTGCCTTTGGTCCGACAGATTCAATGGTAAGACCTACTACCTTGACTACTTTTCCATAACTCTTATAATACTGGCGGTCATCAGCTGTAAATACTTTTCCGCTTCTTTAACCAAATTCGTCTCCCGTTTATACCAGTGAACGTATATCCTTCAGCAGTGCAGACAACTGTGTGTCTACCCCACAGTCAACCACGCCATACGGGGTTTCTATTTTGCACTGTCCATCCGATAATTTATTATCCTTTACAAATTCAATGGCAACATCTTTTCCTACAATATCCTGCATCTGTGCAAGATGTTCTTTGAGGATTTCCTCATCGCTCCGGTTCGTGTGAATCCGTATTTTATCTCCCGGGTCAATGTCAAGTAATGCTCCATTTACCAGCTGAAGTAAAAAGTTCACGTTTCTCTTCAAACTGAATCTTAAACACTTTTTATCAAATACCTGAATCACAGCGTCCACAATGTCTTTTTCCATCACCGACATTTTTTCATGATACTGTTCTTCCAGTTGTTTTTTTTCTGTGCATGAAGAGACTCCATCGCCTTCTCATGTTCCCTGTTTAATTCTTCTTCCCGGCATCTGGCACCCTCTTCGTATCCGAGTTTCTTTTTGTTCTTCATACAGGGTACGGGCTTTTTCTTCCGCTTCCCCCACGGATACGTTCTGCATCTTCTTTTGCCGTGGAAGTAATCTCATCTGCCTCCACAGCTGCCTTTTCAAGTGCTTCCCTGCGCAGGGCTTCCACATCAATCTGCACGGTTTTTGCCTGAATCCCCTGTGAGAAAACCAGCCGGTGCATTCTCCTGTCCGTCCTCTGCTGATACATCTACCTGTTCCGGAGCCTGTTCCTGTTGCAGTTCTTTTTAATTTCTGGCGTACCCCGTCATTGGAATTGATAATTCTTGTACCAGTTCCCGAACTGACGACATAACATTGTTTCAGTAAATTAGACAACGATATCGTCACCTCCGCCTCTTGAAATTACAATCTCACCTGCATCTTCGAGTTTTCGGATCACACTGACAATCTTCTGCTGTGCCTCCTCAACATCCTTCATACGCACAGGGTCCCATAAATTCCATATCCTCTTTGATCATGGCAGCCAGACGTTTTGACAGGTTCTTGTAGATCACATTCTGTACTTCTTCCGTTGTATTCTTAAGCGCAAGCTCCAGATCTGCATTTTCCACATCACGCAGCACACGCTGAATTGCACGGTCGTCGAGCAGAAGAATATCCTCGAACACGAACATCTTTTTTGCGGATCTCGTCTGCAAGCTCCGGCTCTTCGATTTCCAGGGATTCCATAATATGTTTCTCTGTTCCACGGTCGACACTGTTCAAAATGCCAACAATTGCATCAATACCGCCGACGATGGTGTAATCCTGATTTACAAGAGATGCAAGTTTCCGCTCCAGTACGCGTTCTACCTCCTTGATCACATCCGGAGAAGTACGATCCATAGTTGCAATACGTTTTGCAACATCAGCCTGTTTTTCCGGTGGCAGAGCTCCCAGTACCTGGGACGCCTGTGCCGGAGCCAGATACGAAAGGATCATCGCAATCGTCTGCGGATGTTCATCCTGTATAAAATTCAGCAGCTGTGCCGGATCTGTCTTTCGGATAAATTCGAACGGACGAACCTGGAGAGATGCTGTAAGTTTTTGCAATAACTCCCTGTGCCTTGTCGTTTCCGAGTGCTTTTTCCAGAAGTTCTTTTTGCGTATCCGATACCGCCTTCCGCAATATACTGCTGTGCGAGGCATACCTGATAAAACTCTTCCAGCACTTCCTCCTTGGTCTGTGGCGATACGCTTCTTGTATTCGCTATTTCCAGCGTTAATTCTTCAATCTCATCTTCCTTTAAATGTTTGAAAATGGTTGCCGCCTTTTCCGATCCCCAGCGTAATCAAAAGAATCGCTGCTTTCTGTACTCCAGTATATGAGTCGTTGTTCATAAATTACTCCCAATCATCATTTAACCAGTTGCGAAGCAGAAGTGCTGCCGCATCCGGATTTTCATCCACAAATTTTTTTCAATAAGTTTCCGGGTTTCTGATTTTTCCGAATACCCGATATCTTCCAGATTTTCATCGTCGTTATCTGAAGTAGCCGCCAGCAGGGCATCGACAGAACAGTTCCGGCTCCGGCTCTTCCACTTTCTGTTTTCTGGTACTGCGGAATACAACATACCCCAGCAACGCAAAAATCAGCACCGCAAGCAGAATCTGTAAAATGTCGGTGAGTCCGAATCCCTTCTTCTGGGATTCCACAAACTGCGGTCTTTCATAACAGACCAGTTTGATTGCACTAGACTGAATTCCGGTAGCTTTTTGCGATAAGGTCAATTTCATCCTGCGTTGCATCCACCTGTACCGGATCACTGTGTGCGCTCTTAAACTTTTCAAACGTTGTCCCTTTCAGCTGCCCGGAATCTTTCAATTCGTCCTCATCATAAACAACCCAGCGTGTGGCAGTCACGGCAATGGAACTGTTATCATAGTTGATCGCTCCACCGTTTGAAATAGTTTTTATAATTTCCTCATTCGGCGAATATTTTTTATCCACATCCGACACGGAAGATTCTGTAATCTCGCCATCCTGTGTCACATAGGTCGGTGTATCATCATTGGAATCCGTTCCCGGAGTTGCAGCCTGTCCACCTTTTGCCTCTGAATTATACTCAGAGCTTTCTGTCAGTTCTCCCTGATCCTGTCCATCATTGTGTGAATAATTGTGAACCGCCTTTTCCACCTTGGACATATCAATATCAAGGTTCGGTTGCAACCTGCACGTCCGAATACATACCGGACTTGACCATTACATCCTTGATACCATTGACCACGGAATTCTTAATGCGATCTTTGATGTCCAGACTGTCGGAAACAACCGTGGCATCATCATCCTGGTCTGCTCCCCGAAAACAAGATTTTGGATGTCTTCTGATCCAGAATGGTAATCTTGTCTGTCGAATCATTTCCAAGGGCGGTTGCCACAAGGCGCGCCACCGAATACGCCTGATCCGAATCCATAGAACCATTCAGGGCAAGCGAAACGCTGGCAGAACTTTCCTGCATCCGTGAGATCAGTGTACCGTCATCGTCCGGAATATCCAGTGTGACCTTTGCGGAATCAATCAGGTCATTCGCAGCAAGCACATTCTCCAGTTTATCTTCCATATAGCTTTTGGCAAGTTTCTGTTTATCTGCCTCCGTGGTAGAAAAACTTCCATCGATATAATCCTTGATGTTCGGATCTGACAGGTCAAATCCCGTTGTATCAATATTATTGGATCCCAAAAGCCAGTTTGCCTTGTTCTCATCTTTTTTGTTTACTTCAAAATGTGTGGTATCCGTTACCTTATAATCAATATCACCTTCGCCGTCTAACAGATCTTTTTACCTGACTGGCTTCTTTTGCGTTCTGGCAGTCAATCAGTGTTGTATAACTCGGTCTTGATACAACAACTCCCAGTATCACCAGCGCAAGGATCACCACTGCGGTAAGGCTGATCAGCAGCATTCTTTGTTTATTGGAAAATTTTTTCCACCACTCAACCACACGGTCAAGGATTTTCTGTAACTGTTCTGGCATGTTTTCGTTTCCTCACTTACTAGATTGACATCTGCATAATCTCTTTGTATCCGTCAATCAGTTTATCCCGCACTGCAACCGTATACTGCAGTGCTACATTTGCTTTCGTCTCTGCAATCAGCAGATCATGTGGATTTTCGGCTTCCCCAAGTGCGAACCGTACTTCTTCCGACTCCGCGGTATTTTGCAGGTCATTGGTTTCATCTACTGATTTCATTGCTGTTGAAAGCACCGCGCTGAAACTGTCATCGTCTCCCGGAACAAGTGCCTCTTTTTTTTGCGAATGTATTCAGATAGTCAGAAGAAACTCCAGACAATTGTGTGATATCCATGCTTTTGTCCTCTCTCGTATAACTTATTTTTTATTATTGTTTTCCTATGGAAAGTCCCGTGGTTGCCATACTCTTTGTGGCATCAAACGCAGTCGCATTTGCCTCATATGCACGGGTAGAATCGATCAGATTGGTCATTTCCGTGACCGTGTTTACATTTGGATAAGATACATATCCGTCCGCATCCGCATCCGGATTGGAAGGATCATATTCTTTTCACGAAATCTGTTTCCGTATCTTCCTTTACGGAAGTTACTTTTTACACCGTTTCCGATTGCCGGATTCTGCGATGCAGTTGCATAATATTGGGAAAACGGGGTAACTTTCCGTTCTGCAAAATTTACAATTTTGCGTTCGGTACACCGCCGCTCTCTGTTGATGTTGTATTTACATTTGCAATATTCTCTGCAATGGTATCCATACGGAAACGCTCCGCAGTCATTCCCGAAGCACTGATATCAAACGCCTGAAATAAAGCCATTTATCTTTCCCCCTTACTTAATCACGGAACGCATACGGTCAAACTGTCCGTTAATTCCGGCTGTGATTCCCTGATAGCGGATCTGTTCGGATGCCAGCTCCACTTCTTCTGTATCAATATCTACATTACTTCCATCCAGCCGATAGGAGTAATTGGAACTGTCCACATAAACCGATGGATTCAGTCTGGAAAGATCCACGTCTTTCATTTTTGAATCCAGGGACTCATGCTTGCAGCGGCTACCAGTTCTGTTTTTTAATGTATTTTCAAAATTTAAGTCTTTTCTCTTATATCCCGGAGTGTTTACATTTGCAATATTGTTAGTCAGAATGTTCTCCCTGCTCCAGCTCGCATCGGCAGCTTTATCCAGAACATTCACATAATTGAAAGCATCTGTACTCAGCAATTTTGTGCCTCCTTATCTAGTATTCCCAATTATCGTATCATACTAATTATAGTATAAATCAAGCAAAATACAAGTAGTTTTTACATAAAATGACAAAAAAAGGACTTATATTTACATACAAGTCCTTTTGCTGTCCTCTCGGTTCCATCCTTTATTTTGCATTTTTTTTTTTCAGTTCTGCAAGTTCATCGAAAACCACATCATTGACAACCTTTATGTAAGTTCCTTTCATGCCGGAAGAACGCGATTCGATCACGCCCGCACTCTCAAACTTACGAAGTGCATTTACAATCACGGAACGGGTAATTCCCACGCGATCCGCAATTCTGCTTGCAACAAGAATTCCCTCTTTGCCATCCATCTCCTCAAAAATATGGGTGATGGCTTCCAGTTCTGAAAAAGAAAGCGTGCTGATCGCAGATTTTACGATTGCAACCTTTTTCTCGCTTCCTCTGCACTCTCTTCGTTTACAGAACGCATCATTTCCAGTCCTACCACCGTTGTTCCGTACTCTGTCAGAATAATGTCATCAATGTCATATTCCGTTTCGCACCGGTATTCAAATAAGGTTCCCAGCCGCTCCCCGGCAATGTCAATCGGAGTAATGATGGCCTGGTACTTTTTGGATTCATCTCCGAATCCGAGTGTTTCCAGATTTACATTCTCTCTTTTTGTGGAAAGGATTCCCAGAAGACGCTCATTGAGTTCTGCATCAATATATCCGCCGACTTCATCCACGATCAGTTCTGCAGTTCCTCAACCCCTTTGCATACACTGGAACCTAAAACCTTTCCCTTCTTGCTTATTACAAGGATGTTGGAATCAAAGAATTCCTGTCAGGACTTCACAGATATCGTTAAATACCACCTTGGACGAATTATTGTTATGAAGCAGTTTATTTATTTTTCTTGTCTTGTCTAGAAGTTGAACACTCATGTTTTTCCTCCTGTCTTTATCACAGATACCATGAGTGTAGCACTATTTATCAGACAATTCAATATTTTTTTTGAAAAATTTACGACTATTCTGTTTCTTTTTCTTTTTGCTTCCGTGTAACCGCAATGTTCATCCGCACATGCAAGCTTGTTTCCTTTTTTCTACCATATAGCCTCCACAGCGCGGACATTTCTTTTCCACCGGACGCCCCCAGCTCATGAAATCACATTCCGGATAATCAATGCATCCATAGTATCTTCTGCCCTTGCGTGTCATTTTGATGACCACGTCTTTTCCGCATTTCGGACATGCGACACCAATCTTTTTCATAATATGGCTTGGTATTCCGGCACTCCGGGAATCCCGGACATGCCAGAAACTTTCCATGCGGTCCATACTTGATTACCATATTGTGCCCGCACACTTCACAGATTTCATCCGTCACTTCATCTTCAATGGTAATCTTTTCGAGATCTTTTTCCGCGGCCTCCACAGCCTCTTCCAGATCCGGATAAAAATTCGCAACAACCGTCTTCCAGTTTAAATGACCTTCCGCAACACTGTCTAAAAAGAGATTCCATATTTGCGGTAAAATGTTCATCTACAATGGTCGGGAAAGACTCCTTCATAATGGAATTGACAACCGAACCGATCTCTGTCACATAAAGGTTCTTATTTTCCTTTGTGATATAACGTCTGGCAATAATCGTTGTGATGGTCGGAGAATAGGTGCTCGGGCGTCCGATTCCGAGTTCTTCGAGTGTTTTTACCAGCGAAGCTTCCGTATAATGTGCCGGTGGCTGTGTAAAATGCTGTTTCGGATCGAATTCTTCGAGTTTTAATTTTGTATCTTTATCAATCGATTTTAAAAGTACCTGTTTTTCCTGCTTTTTCGTCATCCGCTTCCGTATAGGCCAGCATAAATCCGTCAAAAAGCTACTTTGGAAGTAGAAACGCGGAATGTATAATCTCCCGCTGCAATGTTAACGGTTGTTGTCTCATACTTTGCGTTTGCCATACGGCTTGCGGCAAAAGCGTTTCCAGATCAGCTGGTATAAACGGAACTGATCCCGGCTTAACGACTCTTTAATCTCGGACGGAATACGGTTGATATCGGTCGGACGGATGGCTTCGTGCGCATCCTGAATCTTTGCATTGCTCTTCTTGCTTCCTTCTCCGTCAGACAGATATTCCTCTCCGTAGCTTTCGGAAATAAAGGCACGCGCTGCTTCATCCGCCTCTTCCGAAATACGAACGGAATCCGTACGCAGATAGGTGATGATACCGACCGTTCCCTGTCCTTTGATATCCACACCTTCATACAGCTGCTGTGCAATCCGCATCGTCTTCGAGATCGGGAAATTCAGCGCTTTGGAAGCTTCCTGCTGCAAAGTACTGGTTGTAAACGGAAGCGGCGCTTTTTTGTGCGCTCTCCCTTTTTCATATCGCAGACTTTAAATTCTTTGCCTTTTAATTCCGCAAGCACCTGATTCATCTGTTCCTCGGAAGAAATCTCAAACTTTTTCGCCGCCTTTGTCCAGCAGCTTTGCTGTAATCGGTTTTTTCTCACCTTCCGGCAGAAGGCTTGCCTCTAAAGACCAGTACTCCTCCGGAATAAATGCATCAATTTCTTCCTCACGGTCACACACAATCCGTAAAGCAACGGATTGTACACGACCAGCACTCAGCCCTCTTTTTACTTTTGCCCATAACAACGGGCTGATCCGGTAACCAACCATACGATTCAGCATACGTCTTGCCTGCTGTGCATCTACCAGATCCATATCAATCTCACGCGGTGTCTTTAAAGATGCTTTTACCGCTGTTTTTGTAATTTCGTTAAAACTGATTCTGCTGACATCTTTATCGTCCAGTTTCAACGCCTTGGTTAAATGCCAGGAAATTGCCTCTCCCTCGCGGTGGGTCAGTTGCAAGATAAATCTTATCTGCTTTCTTTACTTCTTTTCTCAGCTTTGCAAGAATCTCTCCCTTTCCACGAATCGTAATATATTTCGGTTCAAAATCATTTTCCGGAGAAAATCCGAGCTGACTCTTCGGAAGATCTCTCACATGCCCGTTACTTGCCATGACCTCATAATTTTTTTCCCAGAAATTTTTTTATTGTCTTAACCTTTGCCGGTGACTCCACAATCACCAGATACTTTGCCATTTGGTGCTCCTTATATCATCTAAATTGTTTTTATATAATAATTCGGAATGGTCTCCTGAATGAACCCTTTCTGTTCCAGCCTCTCTAAAACCGGCAGAATTTCTACCAGACCATAGGGACTTTTTTCGATCAGGGTTCCAAGACCCACCGGATAAAAATCTAATAAAGCATACACCAACGATTCGTCTTTTTCAAGAAGATTTTTTCTAAAGTCTATTTGTGTCGTTATATTTTTTTGGGCTGTAATTGCAGTTCCTGCAGGAAATCTTCCACACTTACAAAAATGCCGGCGCCCTGCTGGATCAGATGGTTGGTTCCTTCACTCAGGGCATCCGTAACTCTCCCAGGAAGGGCATACACTTCCTTTCCCTGTTCCATGGCATAGTCCGCAGTAATCAGCGATCCGCTCTTTTTTCTTGCCTCCATCACAATCACGTAATCCGCAAGTCCGGCTATGATACGGTTTCTTTGCGGAAAATATCCCGGCAGCGGCGGTGTGCCCGGCGGATATTCCGACAAAATACCTCCCCGATCCTGCATTTTTTCATATAAATACCGGTTTCTTTTCGGATAACACACATCCACGCCACAGCCCAGTACCGCATAGGTATCCCCGTTTTCTTCCAGTGCTCCGCTATGCGCATCAGCATCAATCCCCATCGCCATGCCGCTGATGATATCCATCCGGTTCTGTGCAAGTGCCCTCGCCAGTTTCCCCCGTAATCTGGCTTCCATAGGCACTTCTTGTCCGCGCCCCGACAATTGCCACACTCTTTCGCGTTTCATCCGGCAGCCTGCCAATATAATACAGCGCATAAGGTGTTGCAGAAATCCGGCGGAGCTTTTGCGGGTACCGGCGCATCTTCCACGCAGACAAAACCGATTCCTTCCCCTGCAGTTTTCCCCAGCGCTCCTGTACATCCCATTGCCTCCTGGATTGTGTAATCTTTCCCACATCCTTTTCATCCAGAACCCGATTTTTTTCATTTGGGATTCCTGCAATGCATACAGTTCTTCCGCACCGATTCCTTCTGTCATAAGACCCGTCAGTTTATGTACGGTCAGTCCGGTATTTGCAAGCCAGTACGCATACATACTCATTCTTCCATACCTCCCCAGAATTTATCCCCGATACTCCGGTAACACACAGCTTCTGTCAGATCACAGACACGGATGTTTTCCGCCTTTTGTGTATCGGCAATTGTTCGTGCCACCCGGAGGATTTTATGGTAGGTGCGCGCAGTAAGTGACAGTTTATGGAACATTTTTTCCATATACCGCTGTTCCTTTTCTCCCAGCCGGCAGAACTGGTTTAATTTTGCTGCCGGAATTCCACTGTTATGAGAAAAGATTTCATCTTTAAACCGGAAAATCTGACGTTCCTGACACTCGCACACCCTGTCCCGGATGGTCTTTGAACTCTCATTATTGCCGTTTCCCGTCAGTTCTTCATAAGTAACCATCGGCGCTTCCACACAAAGATCCATGCGGTCAATGAGCGGCTGGGAAATCCGGTCAAAATACCGCTGCAAGGGATGCCTGTGTGCATCTGCACCGATTCCGGTCCGGATAATATCCGCAATTGCATGGATTCATAGATGCCAGAAGTAAAAAAATCCGATGGATAGGTCACACTGCCGACCGCGCGCGTCAAATGAATCTGATGTTCCTCCAACGGCTGACGCAGCACTTCCATCGTTGATTTGGAAAATTCCGGGAGTTCATCCAAAAAAAGTACGCCATGATGTGCCAGTGAAATTTCTCCCGGCCGGATACTTCGTCCACCGCCGGCAAGCCCTGCCATGCTGACCGTATGATGCGGACTGCGAAACGGCCGTTCCTGCAACAGTGTGTCCGGGGAGTCTGCCAGCAGACCGCAGACACTGTATATTTTTTGAAACCTCCAGCTGCTCTTTTTTGTAAGTGGTGGCAGGATTGTAGCCATCCGCTCGGAGATCATGGTTTTCCGGCTCCCGGCTACCGACCATAAGCATATTGTGCATTCCGGACGCTGCGATTTCCGCTGCCCGTTTCAAAAACTGCTGCCCGTTTACTTCGGAAAAATCCGGTGTAGCTGCGCAAAATTTTTGTCACAACTTCTCATTATTTTTTGACACAAATTTTCGGAAAATATTTTCGGAATTTAATACACGAAACGGAGGGATTTTTGCCCTCCGTTTTTTTTGACATTTAAGATGATAATAACGCTACTCTTCAATGTTGGTTACAATGACCTGTTCTTCGACTTCTACCTCTTCCTCCGGAAGGGATGCAATCTGTTCCTGAAGCTCATTGATTCTGTCACGTACCTTCTGACGCTCTTCGCTTAATGCCTTGAAGTCATAAGCTGTATCTCTTTTCCCATTTTCTCATATTCCATGCATTTTGTCACCTTCCAATCTCCGATTGGTGATGATGTGCAAAGTGAGACTATTTTCCAAGTCTCTGATTTCTTGTTCCATTCTCTGTCTCTCGTTCATTGTTATATCCTCCTTCAATGAATGGCTCTATAAAAGAGCTCATCAAACAGCTTGTCCATGTTCTTCAGAGTGGTATATGAATCATAGTGTGCTACACTTCCACGCCATGAATTATATGCACATCTGACATCCTCGAATCCCTATCTCTCCCTGATCCAGTTTGATACGAAGCTTTTTTGAGCTTCCTTCTCATCCTGGTAACGGAGTCACGGCTCACTCTCTGAACCACTTTTCCTGTGTCTGTGAGACTATATTTGATTTTGAGGAATGTGAAGCCTTTGGACAGCTTGATTATCTGTGTTTTCTTTGCATTGATGAAAAGTCCAAGCTCATCACATATCTGCTCGATTTCCTTCAGGAGCTGCTTCAGGTTACTCCTTGTCTTCATGAATAATATAGATGTCATCCATATATCTTCCATAGTATTTTCATGCCCTTCACAATCTTACAGTAGTTGTCTATTCTTGTAGGATAAAACACTCCTGATATCTGTGATATTTGACTTCCAATACCAACGGATTTTTTCATGAACCTCTGACCTGTCAGTTCCTCTTCATCTATCTTCGCATACTCAAGCGCATTGTATAAGGTATTGAGGCTCTCTTTGTATTCTTCGTCTGTCATATAGGAAACATCTATCTTGAACGTGTCTATCAGTTTCTCAACGAAGCTCATGGTCTCTGTGTCACCAATCTTGTTTCTCATGGCTTCGATTAGTGGCTCATGATTGATGTTATCGAAGAATTTACTAAAATCAATGAGAAGAATGTATCCCTCATTGCTCTTGTGCTTTCGGTAGTATCTATGAAGGTGTGTGCTTAGTCTCTTCCTTGCGAAGTGTATTCCTTTTCCTTCCATAGATGCTCCATTATCATATATCAGATACCGTTGAAGTTCCGGTATAAGCACATTATCACATACCGACCTCTGGACTACTCTGTCAGATATGTGCATTGATTTTTATATGTCTTGTCTTGCCTCTTTCACTCAATGAAAACTCATAGAAGTCCTTCTGCTCATAGGTTCCATTAGCAAGTTCTTTCTGTGTGTGATTGATGTTCCTTAAAAAGGTTCATCTCATATCTCTGTACCGACTCTTTCCATGCAGTACCCTTCTTTTGCCTGTCTGAAGGCATCCAGGAGAGCATTGGCATCATATACAGACTCCATATCATTCATATTTGTTACCTCGTTCTAGCGTCACCAGACGTATCTGGACGCATCAAGATAATTGTTTACCTCTCGGAAGGACAAGCTTTCCTTTCCTGTCTGGTATATCGGCGCGTAGCCTACACATAGTATAACGACACGAAATCGGGCGAACACAACCCTCGGCGGAAGCGCCAAGATTGCCACTAATACCATGATTGTCCACAAAGAGCGAACGCCGAAGCCGACACAACGGCACTAAGAAGGTGCGACTGAATACAAAGCTTGCCCTATATTATTATTTTTTTGCTCTCCCTGATTCTCTTCAGGATTTTGTTGTCACTTTTTCTCCAACCTTTAAGGAGTGCGATCTCTTTCTCAATCATATCCACATACCGCATGTACTTCTGTGCATCGACTGGAATAATTGATATGATGTACTGCATCTCTTGGAGCAGCTGCTCACAGTTTCCTATGGCATGGTTCTGAAAGTTTCTCCTGTCATGGAACTCTTCCTCACTCATCGGATATATCGTGTTTGCCTGGGTGATATTCATTATCATGCTGTGGCAGATGTTGAGTACATTGTTTCTCATCTTGTCAATGAGCCACATCGGGTATTCCTCCACGATGCTTCCACACATACCATACTTCTCTACCATTTCCTGAATTTTTTTTCGTATCCTCCGGCTCCATGTTACTGATTCCGTACAGTGATTTCACGGTTCTCACTTTATCCTTCACTCCGAAGTCCCTTAAAAGCAAGAGCGTGATTTCTCTCCGCAGCTCTGTCGCATTATGGAAGAACTCCAACTCCGACAATGCCCTTTTTGTTTTTTTAATACAGACACATCATCTCTCCTTTCGCTCCATCCGCCCCCATGAAGGGGGGCAGATTCACCGATTACCCGATCAGGAAATACGGGCGAACACAACCCTCGGCGGAAGCGCCAAGAGTGCCACCAATACCATGATAGTCACAAAGAGCGAACGCCGAAGCCGACACAACGGCACTAAGCCAATACCACATTCTTCCGCCACCATGTCCCTGTCCTGCGATTTTTTCGCAGCCGGATTGTGTCTGAACAGATTAAACTGTGTGTTACGCTCTCCTGTATCGAAAAAAGGAAGAACTCAATACTGTCGAACCATAGAGCTGAATTTCACTCATCAGGCTCAATAATGTATCTGTCCACGCCCAGTTGTTCGAGTAACCGACATGTTCCTGCTCCTGCGTTTGAATTGCCTGTTGTAGCAACACTGTTGGTGAGCAGTGACCTGTGTGTTATTATATGATTTTTAGAGCTGTTTGCAAGGCTGTAGCGTAAATTGGAAGTGTTGTTGTCACCATTTTTGAACCTACATATCCGCCTGTTGTGACATTAGTATCATTCATCTTTGCTGTGGTCTTGAAGCAGTCCTTTGGAACAATGACCGCATGATGCTTTGATACTGCTGTATCACCATTTAGAACAAATGTATCTAAGTCTGCAATCACGCATCTGACTGTCTCTGTTCCACCAATAGAAGTGTTAATTGATACATCAAAATAGTCACCGATGAATAGATCACTGAATGTTCCATCTGAAATCATTGCACATATCTGATCCACTGTGTAGATGTTTGTCAGGTTCTTCCCTCTATAGATTGCATTGTGACTTCCTGCTCCATTTACAAGCATCTTGTCCATTTGATCCTTCAGGTACTGGTCATTTCCAAGAAGCTTGCTCATGTCTTGAGTTCCACTGGTCACAGTGTCCTGGTGTCTTTGTTGTCATTGCTTCCATTGCTGTGTTGAATTGTGATGTTACCGCTAAATTTGCCATTATTTAGTCCTCCCTCTTAATAATTATCTTCGATTGTGAATGTTGTCTCTGTCTCATCCTTACCTTTACGAAGGAAGTTAGAGAATGCAATGACATCACCCTCTGCATCAATCAGAGCCATCTCTGAAATCTCGGTACCAACAAGTTCATCCTCTTCCAGTTTGATTGTATATTCATAACTGGTATCAGATGTCTTTGCTGATGAAGTGTACTCCTTACGAATCACCTCATGATAGAGTTTCACATTATCTGCAAGTGGTGTGATGATGTTTCCACTTGCATCCACTCCTCCTGATCCAAGAGCGATCCATTTTGCCTTGGCAAGTTTGCCTGTTGTATGGCTTGCTTCAGCCATCTTCTGTCTTCTTACTTTTTTGTGATAACATTCTTCATATCACGCTACCTCCTGATTCTCAATCCCATCCAGAAAAAAATCTTTCCATCCAGAGTCCATGTTCCATCCAGATAATGAAGATCAAATCCAATGATGATTGTGTGTTCATATGCATCCACTATCTTACTGCCATCTGTTAGCCAGGAGCCATCAAGATAGAATAGATTATGTTGATTGTGCCATCTTACTTCTTTTTATGCTTTCTTCATGCGTGACAGATGCTCTGAAGGCATCCTTGCGCTTGAAGTCTGTTCTGTCTGTATTCATCAGAACACTTCCGTCTAGCATCCACGTTCCATCCGTCTTCTTATACTCATAAAAAAAGAAAGTCGGCAATGAATACTCTTCAGACTTTGTTACCTGTTCCTCTTGCTCCTCTATCTGTACGGTGTAAGAGCCTTTCACGTTTCCACTCTCATGTGGAAAGTTCAAAAATCCTTTTGTATCTGAACCGATTTTCACCGGATAATTGCTGATGCTGCTGTCAGCATATACTGTCCATCTGGTATTCCAGTGTCCGTCAGTCTTCCTATATGACCAGTAGAAGATTTTCCACCAATAGTCTACCCTGGAACCAGTGGAGTGTGGTTCATGGACAGCCAGACTATACCTAAATAGATAATTGTCCTTTGCTCCAACCTCTTTGACTCTCCTGACCTCTTTCTTCAGTATTGCTGTTGACACTGGATGCTCGTCATCCACACTCATATTATTGACAATATAGAACTCCGCCCATCTGTCTTCGAGTTCTCCTGCTTCTAGGTTACGGCTTCCATCCAGAATCCATGATCCATCTGTTTCATAATAGACACGACCATTCAAGACATTAGCCATAATCTTCTCTGGGTTCGATATCCAAGAGCCTTCACTGCAAGTATCAGTCCTGGATCAGTTCCTCCCAGTCTGCACACCTCTGTGTAGTTTGCAATCCTGCTCCTGAAGTTTTCATCCTCTTCTCCTGTGTATTTGGTCAGCTTCCTATCTGCTGCATGTACTGGTAGCATCTCAACATCACAGGTTGCAAGCATTGTCTGCTCACGTGCCTTCTCGATGCTCTCCATTCCATCATCAAAGTATTCTCCCAAGACCTTAAAAAGCTTGTACCATTGATTCTTGCTTTTCTTAATCTTCTTGAATGGTGATGTGAGCAGGTAGTACATATAATCACAAAATTTTTTCAAACATGATTATGCACCTCCCACATTCTTCACTATCACCTCAATGCCTCCAAGCATTATGACCTTTCCCTTGTCCAGTTCTATGTCTCCATCAGGAGAACTGATTTCTGCCCTTTTGTATGTCTCGATGTCGCTCTTCAGGGCATATCTGATATCATCCATATACAGACAATTCAGTTCTTCTCTGGAACTAAGCTGCATAAACTTCTCAATGGTCTTTTTCTGCTGTCTGCTGAACTCCATCCGTGGATGCATCTTTTGCAATGTACAGTGTCAGCTTGATATCCACATTGACAATCGTGGATGACTTATATAAGAAGTCATCATATAATTTCCCTTCAGGTATGTTGTTGCATTTTCTACCTTCTTAAGCAGTTCCTGTGTGGCTTCGCCTGATGTACTTGTGATGATGATATCCGTGGTTCCCTGACCTCTTGGATGCTGTGCATCCACTCTGACATCAAGAACACCACTCACCTTCTTTGATACATTTATCAGTTTTTCCTCTGTGGTTCTTTCTGCCAATTCAGACCAGGCATCCTCTGCCCTGGTTCGTAAATCTTCCAGGTCTTCGATATCTGCTCCCTCTTCATATAGCCATCCCTCTTCATTGCTTACAGAGACAACTCCGTCAAGGTGAATCATTGATACTGTTATCTTCCCAGTTGAGACATTGTATCCTGTTCCAGGCGATTCAGCCTCAACAAGTACCTTTCCACTCTTTTCTCCTGCTCCTATGACAGTTGTATCAAGCACATAGAACTTCAGCTCTTTTCCATTTACATCTGGAAGTGTTTTGAACATGTGTCCCTTTGTGATCTGAAGAGCGTTCTGGTAGTCATCCCTATACAGAGTGACATATCCCCTTGTTTTAATTTCTTCTTTTCTTTTTTTTTCCGACATCTGCGACTTTGATCTCCAACCAGTCACCCTCTGCATGTTTGATAAATAGGTTGTTGATGATTGACCTGGCAAGTCTTTTGATATCTATATATATGAGGACGAATATCCGGATGATAATGTAGAAGATTCCACCTTTATTGAAGTTGTTTATGATGAATCCTTCTTCACCAAGTTTTCCCTTGATTTCTTCCATTGTCTCATCCTCATCTGGTATCGGGCAGACCTTATCAAGAATTTCTTCATCTATCATTCCGTTTCCACCTCCACTTCATTTGTTGATAATTCGATGTTATATTCTTCTTTGGAATCCTGTTTCGCCACACTGATCTGGTCAATGAATACTCCATTTTTCAAATGATATGTTCTGCATTGTCTTTCGCTGATCCAGGTATTCCCTTTTCGCCAATTTATCTCTGACTCTCTGACCAATCTCCATCCTTGTGAGTTCGTCATCCTCTCCATGAGCGAAGTCCAGAAATCCGAATCCATACGCTTCATCTCCATCTTCATCCTCATAGAAAAGCTCTCCCTCTTCGGTCTGTGTTTCCAGTCTCAAGTCTTGCTCCCAACATTCATCTCCTCTGACTGTTTTGAACTCTCCATTCTCATCTGCCACAGGCTGACCATTCTCATCAAGCATGATGTCAGTGCAGTCTTCTCCAACTATTGTCATGTCTCATACCTCCCAAGTATGAACACTCCGCTCCCTCCGTATAAAAGGAGTACAACGGCAATGTCACCCTTCTCGAATGCGATATCTGTTTTCACACCAGGTATCTCCGGGAAGTCTTCATTTGTGTTCATTGTTTTGTCAAGAATTTTGAGAACACAGGTGTATGTTCCAGCTGTCTCTGTTACCCTGACAACCTTTGCATACATTCCAGGAGGATTCTGAATATGTGGATAGTTCTCTTTAATTTCCTTTTTCCATTGTCTTCTTTACAAAGACCTCAAGCATATCCGACATCTCATCATCCTCCCTTGAAATAGATATACATTCTTGTGTAGCCTTTGGAGTCACTTCTGATGATGGTCTTTTCAACCTTCACCGTTCCTGTGTACTTGGAATGTGATACCTCAATCTCCTGACTGTGGTGTATCCAAGGTACTCCTAGTGTTTCAATCTCCCACAGGTCTCCGTATTTCTTCATGGAGAGTATGTTCTCATTCTCTTCCAGTATATAGATGGTTTCCTGCTTTGGTGTACATCCCCAGTAAAAGATTCGGTCTCTGAAGAAGAAGTCATTTTCAATTCCCCACGTACTGTTAAGTTCCATGATTGCCTTGATTCCATTTTGCTTGTTTACCAGGAACGTGCTCTTCTTTCCATATTCCTCTTCTGACAGCTGATAGTTGCTCACTCCTGCCTGTGTCAGGATATATTTGATGACATCCTGCGGTGTACAGTCAAGGAAGGTCTGCTTAATTTGTGATTCTCTCAAGCTTTATCATGTCATCTCGGATCATGATTTCCTTCCAGTAGTCATTGTCCGTCTTTCTGCAATAGCCTGGAAGCAGCACATCATAATCACCTTCATATCCAAGTTCGACCTGTACCTCTTCCATATCCTCATAAGTGACAATATTCTGAAGCTGTGTTGTCAGCTCCACTCTGCACCAGTCTGATCTAGCTTCTCTGCTGCTGAAACATTCCACTTCCATTCCGCTTGTGATCTCATATTTTGATGTACTGATCTTAAACTCCGGAGATATTAGTTTTTTATATCCCATGCTTCAGACCTCCTACTTTGTCAGCTGCCTTGCTTTAGACTTCGCATTTGCTGTGTTACGTTTATTCTTTGTTGGACTCTTTCCGGTGTTCTTTTTTTGCTTTTACCGTTTTTATTGTTCTTTTTTGCTCTTGTTACTTCCAGAAGAACTCTTTTTTCTTTGTCTTAATTCCTGCTATCGTTGGAGCAACAAACTCCCAACGTAGCAGTCTTTCCACTTTGGGAAATTGTATTGTCATGTGTCAGCTGCTTGAAGTAGACCTTTGAGATTCCTCTTGTCGAGAAGTCTTCTCCGACCAACTTCAACAGCTTTGCTTTGGTCTGTCCATAAGGTTTGAAAAGCCTTTGGTACGTTGTGATCTGTTGTGCTATTGTCATCTTCTCTGAATCTTCCAGTATTATCTTGACACTGACCTTTGCAGCTTCATAGCCTGTCGGCTGATTTGCTTTTGTCTTGCCTTTATCATCCTGGATATCTTCGATACTTGCCGTTTCAGATACACTGATTTTTTTCCACTTGCCCTGGAAGTTTTACGCCTCCGAGTTTCATGGTGTTTTCCTGAACCAATAACATCAGGCTTTCCTCCCTTCTATGCTGTAGCAGGTTTTGGATCTTCTGAAGAGTTCTGTGCATCCTTCAGCTCATCCAACAGTTTGAACAATGTTGGAAGGTCTTTTAATTTCTCAACATCCAATCTGGATTTCAAGCTTCTCGATCACTGTTCCCCTATTTCTATCCGAATACCGCTCCAACTCTTTTTTTCTGTTACACTGTTGTCTTTCTTCTCAAGCGTCTTAGTTTCTTTTTCTTGAAAGAGCCTGTACAATTCCGCTTCCCACCGATTTTTGTGTCACGGTCATTATCAGGATTTATCTCTTCCTGAATGAATTGTCTTAACTTGTCCCATAAAGCGGACAGTGGAAGGATTGCTTCATCTCCTGCTTCTCCTCCACCTAGCAGATTTCCTCCTGATGCTCCGAAGATTGTCGGCTTCGTCATGACACCACCTTTTGCATACCACTGGATGTCAAAGCTTGGAAGTGATCCTTTTCCTGCAATACCGAATGGTGCAACGCCACCGCTTATACTAATGTGTGGAATTTTCAGATCAGGAAGCTTCCAATTGAAACTGAAAGCACTCTTCAGCTTTCCAACGAATCCTGAAACAACAGAATGTGCAGCGTCTAGTTTTGACTGGAACGAAGACTTCACATTGTCGAGCACACCTGTCACTGCACTCTTTGCTCCATTCATTCCATCAAGGAATTTCTGCTTGATTCCTGTCAGTTTTCCACCTGTCAGATTGTCAATAAATGTCAGACCTGATGTGAAGTATCCTTTTACTGCTTCCTGTGATGCTGCTACAACGCCCTTGATTCCACCACCGTTCTGCTCATAGGCATTCTTGATATTGGATAATTTTTTCTTTTGCTGTGTCAGCTGCTGCTCCCATAATATTTCCGAAGAAACCCTTCACCGCATTCAGTCCGTTTGATACAGTTTCCTTCACTCCTGAAATTGCAGAACTTGCATCAATTCCGATTGCTGATAGAGCACCACCGACCACGTTCAAAAATCCGTCTACAAATCCGCCTATAAATGAGGTAATTGCATTGAATCCGTTGATGAAGAAATTTTTCAGATCATCGACCGCTGCGGATGCAAAGTCGCAAGCTCCCGAAAAGTCACCCTAAATAAATGCGACAATCGCACTCACGACATTTGTCGCAAATGAGACCAGGCTAGACAGTGCATTTGTCAGTGGTGTCAGTGCGGCTAATACGCCCTGAATTGCACCCACGAATGTTCCGACAAACACAGTTCCAATTGCGCCTGCTATAACTCCGATAATTTCAAGAATCGGCTTTGCTGCTTCGTACAGTTTCATCAGGTTTTGACCTAGATTTTCCAGTGCAGGTTGCAGTGTGCTCCATGCCTGTGTGACCGCACCCTTCACATTTTCAAATAAGCCGATCCAGAAGTTCCTGAATGCCTCTGACTTGTTCCATAGAAGGACGAACGCTGCCACCAATGCAACAATTCCTATGACCACCCACCCGACAGGGGATGCAGCGAATGCTCCACTCAATACTGTCCAAGCAGTCTTCATTGTTGTTATGGCTGTCTTTGCTGACATGATTGCTTTTCCTACTGTTCCGACTACACCGATAACGGTACCCAGTACCACAAGCACAATTCCAAGTTTCATTGCAACATTCATAATTGTCTGTACTGTTTCTTGGTTGTTACTTATCCACTCCGAACCTTTCTGAATGAGACCACTCACCTTGTCCATCGTGTTATTTACCGCAGGAAGGAGACCATTTCCAAGTTCCTCCACATTGTTATGTATCTGCTGTTTCAATACTTCAAACTTCTGTGCAGGCGTATTGTTGATTGCCTCCGCCATCTCTTGTGTGACATCGGTACCTCGTTTCATACTATCTGCCATCGAGTCAATTCCACCAGACAGACCATCTATATCTCCATAGAGAAGGTCAATCATAGCAACCGCCTCATCCGTTCCGAATGCTTCTTTCAACTGTTGCTTTTCAACCGCATCAATGGTGTCTCCATACTTGGATTTCAGTTGTTCCAATATCTGCGGTGTTGACATCAGGTTATTGTTTGCATCCGTAAATGTAAGACCAAGCTTTTCTCCTGCTGATGCTGCCTGATTCAGGAATGACTTGTACTTCGTTGCTGCCTCTGATCCGCTCATGGTTGTCTGTAACTGTCCAAGTATTGCAAGCTGTTCTTCCAGAGGTACATTGTTGTTTGTAGCCGTTGCTCCAAGTGCGGAGATTGAACTTGCCATCTCTGATCCTGCTGTCTTGTAATTTTTAACCGCTGTGGAAATACCTGCGGAGAACATTTCCCCGAACTCTAAGTCTGACATATCTTCATAGGAGCTCTTATATATACCATATCCGGTTGCGAACAGTGAACCCATTTCCTCTGTGGTTGACTTTGTAGCCTTACCAGTAAGAGCTGCCAGTTCAGTAAACTGTGCCACACCTTCATCCGTAAGTGATGCAATACCGGATTTGATGTCATATGCTGCTGTGATAAAATCACTTTTTGTTGTGCCTGCCCATGTATCAGAAAAGCTCTTTGCTGCACTTTCCACGGCTTTCAGGTCTGTTACTCCTAATGAAGAAAGCTCTCCAAGAGCATCCTGTGTGTCAAATGTGGACTTTGACCGTTGCAAGTCCTGCTCCTATGATGCCAGCTCCTACTCCTGTGAGAGCTGCTCCTGCCTTCTGTACTGTTCCAAAGGCATCATTCAATTTCTTAGTGCTATCTGTGACACTGCTTGTGACGCTTGAGAGGTTGCTCGTTAGTCCGTCATTCATTCCAAGAACTACTGACAGACGATATACTGATTCCATACCCATTGAGTAATCACCTCTCATGATTTTGTCCTGGTATAAAATGAACCCCACAATCTATCCTGATGTGGGGTTCTAGTCTGCGTCAGGGTGTGCTTCCACATATCCCTTGTTTACCCCGACTTCGATATCCTCAATTCTCATTTCTCTCGCTACTTCAGCCATAGCATAGATTCTGAAGAACTCATCAAAATCCACATCGGGAAAGTTTTCCGGAAGGAGTTCCTTGGGAAGATACGTGTATATCAATATCTTCCCATACTCCACAATGTTTCCTTTGACCTGCTCTATGCATTCGTCTAAAAAGCTTTTTACTCTGGTATCCTTAGAAAGACCGAGCATATTGAGAAGTTTCTCACCCAGGCTGATTCCCATTGCAGGGTATTCTTCAAGTGTATCCTTCAACTCTGCATTCTGTTCCTCACAGATATTATCAAGTACGAAGGTTTTTAATGCCTTCACCGTTGATGTTCAGAGAGCTTCGCATAACGCTCATAGGATGGAACTCCTGGCTTTCTGAAGATGAAGTCAAACTCTGTTTCCTCATCATCATCTTCCTGGATGGTTGTTGTGATCTCATAGATTTTTTTTCCATCCATCTCTTTGTACTTTTTGCGGAGTCTTTCCATTCTCTCCTCTTTTGTTTCAGTTGCTTTCTGTGATGCAGTGGCAGCTGATGTCATCGTTCTTTCCTGTGCCATTTCTTCGTTTCCCATTGTGGAACCCTCCTTGTTTTGTCAAAAATAATGATTATGTTACGCATCAAGACCGTTGATCTTAATACCACCAACGGCAAAGCCGTCCAGGTCAACCTTCATAGATTTATCTCCCTGTGCTGCTTTCAATGATCTCTTTGAAAATTTCACATTTGTGATGATGTCGGTTGATGTTGCAGCTCCGTCATCCGCATAGCTTACTGTGATTTTTGGAACCATGTACTTATAGAAGTTTTTTATATCCCTTTGATTTGATAACTCTAGTCATCTCATTAAAGTCCTCACGGAGCATAGAAAGCTTCACGGAGTTCTTCTGATTACCAGTTCCATATCCTCGAATCTTCCCGCCTTTTTCCATAGACAGGATCAACTTCCTGCTCATCATCGTAGGAAATTTCCTGAAGTTCAATGTTCTCCATACCGGATACATTGATAGTCACACTGTTCCAGTCATATACTTTTCCGTTAATCAATGCCATGTTGTTGTTCTCCTTTCTTCACTACTGCTCGCTGGATGAGCGGTATGGATTATTCACTGCGAAGTCAAGATTGAACGTTCTGGTTGTACCCATTGGTACATACTCGATATGTGCGCATTCAGTGTCTCATCCACAAGGATGTTCACATCCTCTGTGTCGATTGTTACCTCTCCGGAGCTGATGATCTTATCTCTAATAGCATCTTCAATCGGAATGTTCAACTCTGCTTCCATTGGTTTCACTGATCCTTCCAGATCATTCGGGTCTACCTCTGCCTGGATGTTCTCTGCTGCCTTCTGACACACTCCACGGACAAGTCTGTTGAGAACTCTCACATTTTCTACATATGTGAAGTCACTGGATGCAGGAGACATAACATTTGCATTGGACACATAAAAGTCTTCGAGTCCGTTATACTGTCTGAAAACCGTATATCCAAGTTCATCAAGTACCTGACTGTATTCTTCAATTCCTTCAGGAAGAAGTTTCAGAAGCTTTGCAGAGCTAACAGGGGAACTGCTTTTTACGCATCCGATAGACAGGCTTTCTTTTGCCTGTCCAAGCAGACCAGTGACAACACCTGCCATGTTGATGCTTTGTGTTCTTAGGTCTTTTTCTTACATAAGACGCAACAGAAAGGCATACACACACATATCTGCTGCTGATTCCTTTTCTCTCTGCTGTCATTGCTTCCAGATACTCTTCAAGAGTCTCCTTCTCCTGAACGCCTCTTCCTTCACATACAAAGAGAACAGGCTTTTTATAGGTATTCATGAACACATCAGCTTCCGTCTGAAGTGCAGCCCAGAGTGTTTTACTTGACACACCTACAACGTGGATCAACTCATACTGCATATTGAATGTCATGAGTCTTTCCACTGCTTTCAGAACACTTGCATTGTTCATTGTTGGTGATGTTGTAGCGAATGAATACGCATCATTTGCAATAAATGACTTCTCCTCTGTCTGAACATCCTCAAAGGAAAGGGTGAGACCGGTTCCTGGTACCACGTATGTTCCACCAAGAGGGATTGTGATGTCCTCTCCGAAGGTGTTTCCTCCATCAATGGAATAAGCGAAGCTTTCCTTCGTTTGTATCACCTGTCTCTGTCTCATGTGATCTTCACCACCATGTCATACGCATTGTTTGGCTTTCCTGTTACCTTGAAAGTACCCTTGCTTTCTCCTGTCTTTGTCACCTCACCGATTTCTCCATCAACATCCGCTTTCATCGGAAGCGCATAGATGGTCTTCAGACCATTTTCTGTTGCATCAATGCAGGAATCAGCAAGAGGCGTATATCCAAGCTTTTTTCTTGATTTCATCAACCTTCATGGAGTTCGTTATAAGGACAGGGTTTTCGCTGACTGGTGTTCCAACACCAATCTTGATCTGGACTCCTGTTCCTGTGGAGCTGTTCTTTCCAAGGTTACCATCAATAATTGTTGCATTTACTTCACTGAACATTATTTTTTCACCTCTCTTCCATCAATCGGTGCTTTACCGAATGCTGTGACAGCCTTTTCATATTCTGCCACCGTTACCATCTTTCCGGTCTTCCAACCGTTTGCAGCCTTGACTCCCTCAAAAACTGCATCCGAAGTGTTATGGATGCCTTTGAGTTCTTCAATGGCTTTATATTCTTTTTGCTTTATTCTCTGCCATCTTGGTTCCTCCCTAATTGCCTGACCCGATACTGCCAATATTGACACCCTTCAGGTCTATATCTGTGTAAACGCCACCTGTTAATGTGACATCAAATTCAACTGCAATTTTGCTCTTCAGGATGCTATCATCCCCTTCTACCCAGTCCGCATCACCAAGCTCGATGCCAACCCAGTTCCCATCAACTTCAAGTCCTTTGGCAATCTGTTTCAGGAACTTCGTGAGTATATCCTCAACTTTGTCCTCATCCGAGTCTGCAATGACAACATGCAGAGTGGTTGTCCTGTCAAACAGGCGGTTCCTCTGTTTCCGTTGCCCCTCTTGGTCTGTGTATTTTTTCTTTGAGCCTGAACGAGAGAACTTCTCGCCGATCCGCAGGACAGCTCCTACGTGAATCTCATTGCAGTTCTTCAGACTCTTCATGGATTCATGAATCTTTCCTTTGACTCCTTGCATCCTTCAGCGTCTGGACTAAAAAGTCCCTTTCTACTTTCATGTGTTATTCCTCGAAAATTTCTTCCAGGATATCCTGAATCTCCCTGTTGTCCTGTTCACTGATTCCAAGGAACGGTCTTGCCGGAATATTTACCCGAACGGAAGGAACGCTGACCCAACGGTCTCCTATCTGGAAACGTAAATACTTACTATTCTTTTGCCCTGATAGTTCTCTCATCACCATACTGGTGAGTAGCTGCATATACCAGATTCGTTCCAACTGCAAGACCAGACTCATCTGCCTGGGATTTGATTGATGTTTTCAGTGCTGTTGTCTTGGTCAGCGTCTTGCCACCCTTCTGCTGTGCTCTTATGGAAGGCTCCCACTTATGTCCGTCAGGAGACTCCTCCGAACGGAAACGCTCAACAGTGGAAGTCCTCAAGCCTTCAGCAATGGCATTCATGACTCCTGCCTTGTCCACATTCTGCATACTCTTCAGGCGTTCGAGCAGCTGATCTGTGTCTCCTTCCAGTCTTACTGATACAGAAGACATGCTCTCACCATCCTCTCATGCTTCCTCTTGTGAACAGACGCTCGGAGCTCTTCATGGAAAAGCCATTCTTTGCAGCATCCTCTGTGCTTTTTTCAGAGACTCCAATGTCTATCTTTCCCTCTGCGACCTTCGTCAGAAAGGAGATTGCTGAATTATATCTTGTCAGATATGTCTTCTCTCTTTCCGACTCATCAACACCCTTCCTTGATACCAGGTTGTAGAGGGCGATATCTTTCGCAAATTTATTGATGACCTGCGGTGTCTTGGTGAACGGCACCTTGTACCGTTTCGCCAAGTATCCGTCAATCTCTGCCTCTGCATCACTGACAGCCTGTTCTGCTAATGGAGTAATCGCCTTGATTCTCTCCTGCTCATCCTCGATATAATCATCTCCGATGATGACATTCATCATATCTGTCTTCAGCATGTCAAGCACTTCACTAACGGTACAATATGCCATCTATCTCACCATCCTAGCCTTGAGCAGTTCCATCAGAACCATATGCCATCTGCCAGAAGCCATATCCGGCATTGGAACGACCATCAGCTCCCCAGATGAACTCATCTCTCATGAATACATTTTCATCATCATCCTTTGTCAAAGCTGTGAGCTTGACTGGTTTTCTCTTCTGGAAGATGAATGGTTTCAGGAATTTATTGGTGCATAACAAGAACCATGCATCAGGTTTGTCTGCAAGCTCTGTCGCAACCATCAATTCAGCTGTGTCCTTGTAGACATTGGTTGTTCCCTCAATCTGATCTGCTTTGAGGATCAATCTTGCTGCCTTCTCATTTGCCGGTGATACCACAAGAAGGTTTGGAACAAGATTGAGGCTCTTTCCCCTTGTCACCTGTCACGCTCATGATAGCGGTACGAGCTGCCTCATAAGAATCTGCGGAAAGCTTCAAGTGTGACATATTGCTTGTTGGTGTCTTTCCGCCCTCTCCTGATGGATGATCTGTTGCAAAGAATGCTTTACCGTCATAACACTTCTCTGTGAATCCGTTCTTCATTGCATCAAATACCAATGTATCAGGATGTTCCGCAGCTGCTTCTCCCATGTTGGAGAATAATGGTGTATATACTCCATACTGGTCATCCTCAATATCATCTCTTGGAACGGAAACAGTCATCTCAAACTTCTTGTTCTTGATGCTGTAGCCATATGCAGCCATCTTCTGAATCTCTTTCGCCAATCCATTCCTTCATCTGTGGCAACTGACCGAGCCATTTGTAGTCTGTCTCTGCGGTTGTACTTGGAACTGTTGTGGCGATCTTCTCATAATTGCTCTTTACTCCGTCAAAGGCTTTATTGTAAGCGGTTGAAAATGTTACATTAAGCCCTCTCAAATTTGCCTGGTTTACTAACATGTTTGTCTCCTCCTACAACATTTCTACTGTGACACCATCGTCTTCTACTGCAAGGATCACTCCTGCCTTACTGGAACCCTCTGCTGTGATGGTTACTGTCTGTGCATCTGATACATAACATTCCTTCAGGATGTCTGTGTTCTCGATTGTTCCGTCATTGTTCCATACGAAAGCTCCTCTTCTTACCGAAACCATTTCCTCTCCGGCTGCACCTTCGTTCTCTGTGTATCTCATTGCGCAACCTGCAACATTGAGACCTTCAGCTTTGGAAGCTTCCACTGCATATCCATCAGAATTGATTGCTACCATGTGAGCCTCTGTAATTGTTGTTGATGCTGCTACTGGGATGTTCAATTCCATTGATCCCATTTTTTTTCATTTCCTACTCTGTCCATGAATTAGTCCTCCTCTTTGAAATATTTTTTTTTGACATCCTCTTCGGAGATGCCACAGTTCTTCAGAATGGCTGTGTCATATTCTGCCTTTTTCACTCTTTGGTGCATCCTTCAGGTCAAGCTTTCCCTGTGGAACAACAACAGGAGCTTTGTCCAGGAAGGACTTGAATCCTTTCTTTGTCACTAAGAGCATAGGCTTTCGCCCATTCCTTCTGTGCAGCCGTGATCTTACCATCTTTGAGTGCCATCTGAACGAGATCATCCGCATTGCGCTCCTTCAGTTCCTTCTTGAGTGCGATCATTTCCGCATCAGCTCCACCTGCCTTCAATGACATGACAGCTGCTGCAACATCCTCGGTCTTAGCATCTTCCTTCAGACCAAGAAGTGAAAGCACAACAGAATTTGCAACTGGTTCGCATCCTGCTCCACCTTTGTCTGCATTCTCTTCCATCTTCTCACCTGGTTTTGTCTGTTCGGCTTTTGCCTTGTCTTCAGCTGCTTTCTTTGCTGCGGAGATTGCTTCCTTCACTTCATCCTCTGTTGCGGTTTCAGGAAGTCCGAGCATAACTGCTAACTCTTTTAAGTCCATTTTTGTTTCCTCCTCGTTTTCGTCAATATTCTCTATATCAATGGAGTTCACCATAGGGAACATTCCATCAATAGCTGGAGTGTTGGTCAGGGGGCAACAGAGTGGATTGCCATTGCTTTCCTGTCCTTTTTTTTTTCTCACCATCACAACAGGTGAGAGATACTTATACTTTTTGTTCTTCAGATATTCTTCAGCTCTTGGTGTCCACTCAACCTTGGC
>VOFJ01001717.1_pt1 | contig 35594 bp, 51 predicted proteins | sample 5384081 | NCBI WGS metagenome assembly VOFJ01 (sample SAMN12384729, study PRJNA508395) | human gut metagenome | isolation source: healthy gut I | host: Homo sapiens
CTCGTGTAGCGCTTCCGTTCGATTTACGTATTGCTTTCAACAGAAAAGGCGCACGTCAGGCCATTGAACAGAATGTTTTGAACCCGCCGGAAGTCTCACAGCTTTGCAAAATAGCAGCGATGGGACAGACCAAACTTCGAGAATCATTCAAAGCCATGTATGGTGTTCCTATTGGGGCTTATATCCGACAGGCAAAAATGCGGTATGCGCTTTTATTGATGTCAAAACCGAATTTGACAATCGGCAATATTGCAGAGCATTTGGGCTATGCCAATGCAAGTAAATTTGCGGCCACTTTCCGTAAAGTTTATGGAAAATCCCCAGAAGAATATAGGAATCAAAAAAAAAGATGAAGTCAGTCTATTTACACTAACTTCGTCGTTTTTTTGATTATATTGTAATTTATTGTTAGGGAATCAGTCGTTAATCAATTCTGCTAATATGATTTCTTCTGCCTGCGCTTTCAGCGTGTTCATCAGCCCCATCCAGCGCATAGGGTCACAGGCTTTCAGTTCCTCCGTGACACCCGCAACTTCCATCATGTGAGGCAACATGGTTTCCACACGCCCCTGTGCTGTCCGCTCAATCTCTAACAGGTGTGGATACAGCTTCTCGCTCATCAGCAGATGGTTGTAGAGAATGGGGCGATGTTCCTTTAGGTAGGATTTTCGCATTCTGCCGTACTTGCCGATAGAAGTTTCCGGCTGTTCAGAAAGTTTTAGGTTGGGTATATCATAATCTCCACAACGAATGTAAGTCAACTTACTCATATTCATTCTCCTTTGCTTCGTGATGATTAGACTGCTGCGCTGGCTGCTATGCTGCCTTTGCGTGGTTCTTCTTTTGGCAGCTGTCCGACAGTAGAAAAAACGCCTTTTTTCATATCCTCAGCCCGGATCAGGGCTTTCTTAGCGTCCATTTCCGCTTTTTTCTTCGCCTTGATTTTGTCCTCATACCGTTTCTGTGCGCCGCTGGCTTTCCGCCTCAAATAATTCTGATGAAGCCTGTCCTTACGTTCTTCTTTTTTCTGCAGTTCTTCCTGCTCCTCCGGTGTTAAAGGAACCGGCTGTAAGGATGGTGGGATATAGCGTCCTAAAAAATTGAAGTAGATTTCAATTTCCTGCGTGGTGTCCTGGCTGCCTTTTCGGGCGCGTTCGTGGACAAGGATTTTCTCTACAAACTCGTTGAGCATGGTGTTTGTCAGAGTGTCAAAATTCTCATACTTATCAATCAGGGCTATAAATTTCTCTGCGGATTTCTGGCTCTGCTCATAGCCGGTAACAGCCTTTTCCAGCTCCGCAATTTCAATCTCAAGTGCGTCCTGCTCTTTGGCATACTGTGCATCAAGCGCCCTATATCGTGCATCCGACAGCTTGCCGAGGGCATTGTCCTCATAGATTTTGCAAATCAGTTTTTCCAGTTCTCCGGCTCTCTTTTGAGCAGCAGCCAGACGCCTGCGCTTTTTCGATATATCGGCACTCTGTTGAGCAACCTGCGTTTCCTGAACGGTGTGAATAAATTCCGTCCGGTCATTTCTGGAATATTCAGCGATAGCCCGGAGCGTGTCAGAAACCAATGTCAGAACAGCACTCTCATTGATACGGTGTTGTGTAGGGCATAGTGTCCCACACGGAACTTTGGTATAATTGGAACAGGTATATTGAGAAATCCGCCTGCCATTGTTGGTGCGGTGGACATACATCTTGCCGCCGCAATCGGCACAATAGAGCAAGCCTGTGAGGGGAGCCGCTTCGCCCCAGCCGTTTGGATAACGCCGTACATTGCTGCGGATTTTCTGCGCCAAATCAAAGGTCTGCTTGTCGATAATGGCTTCATGGGTATTCTCAAAGATCGTCCATCCATCCTCAGAAACATAGTGGCTTTTTTCTTGTCCTTAAAGTGCTTGCGGGTCTTGAAATTGATGGTATGCCCCTAAATACTCTCGTTTTTTCAAAATGTTCACGATGGTAGATGATCCCCATCCATAGGGGTCTTTGACCGGCTTTGAACGGTTCACACCCTCGTTGAAGCGGGCAAGGTGTACGACAGGAATTTCAATCCGGTCTGCGGATAGTTTGCAAGCAATCTGATAAGGCCCATATCCCTCCAGCGTGAGGGAAAAGATACGGCGTACCACTTCGGCGGCTTCTTCATCTACCAGCCAATGCTCCCGCTTTTCGTCCCATAAGTAGCCGTAAATCACGGTGCCTGTCAGGTGCTTACCACTCATGCCTTTTGACTTAAACACAGAGCGGATTTTCCGGCTGGTGTCGCGGGCGTAAAACTCATTCATGATATTGCGGAAGGGCGTAAAATCATCATCGCCTTTCAGACTGTCTACACCGTCGTTGATGGCAATCAGACGAACACCACGCTGCCGCAAAACCTCCATAACCTGACCGACTTTCAGATAGTCGCGTCCTAACCGGCTCATGTCCTTGATGACGATTGCCTCTACACGCCCTGCCTCCACTTCCTCCATCATCGCCAAAAATCCGGGGCGGTCAAAACGGGTGCCTGAGATACCATCATCGGTAAAGTGCGTAGGGTTGGGCAGCCCATTCCGGCGGGCAAAATCCTCTAACATCTGCTTTTGGTTGGATATGGAGTTGCTCTCACCCTGTAACTCATCGTCCCGGCTCAGGCGCTCGTACAGTGGGGTGATTTTTTCATTTCTCATGGCTGTACCTCCTGAAACAAAAATGCTCTAAGTGATTGCTTCACTAACCATGACAAAATCATGATTAAGAAGTCACTTAGAGCATATATCACCGCTGGCCAATTTGTACTTTTTATACTGTTTGACCGCGAAGCAATCCGGCTTGCGCTTTTCGAGCCCGGCAAACATATAGTCCACCGCGTTCATAAAATCCTCGTCATCCTCCTTGACCTCCATGCCAGAAATCATATCCACAAGGGTGTTCATGTTCCGATCCTCGGCAGGCCCCTCGAAAATGATGTAGGCGATCAGAGCACAGTACAAAAGCGTTTCCGATTTTGTCCAGAATGGATCACCTTCCTTGCCTTCGCCCTTGGTGTTGGAAATCAGAGCATCCACGAATTTCAGAATATCGGCCTCGTTGCGGATATACGCCAGCGGGTTATAGTGCATGGATTTTGAAAAATCTATGCTGTTGAATACCTTGATTTTGTACCCGCGTTTTTGCAGGAAACCCCCGACCTGTCCCAGCACACCACCTTTCGGATCGACCACCACATAAGAGGAATGGGCCTGTAAAAGCTGGGGCGTAAGCCAGAAGCGGGTTTTGCCGGAGCCGGACGAGCCGATAATACAGCAATTCAGGTTTCGGGCATTTGCGGGGATTTTAGGGCGGGTGTTCATCGTGAGAAACTCCGTCCCGGTCAAAATCACGTTGTTTTCAAACTTCGGATCGACAAACGGTTTGATGTCTTTTTCCGTTCCCCAGCGAGCGCTGCCGTATTCTGCATCCCGCCGAAACTTCTTAGCGTTCTTGCTTTTGAAATAGATCAGCAGCCGGAAACCAACTGCGCCTACAATACCAACAAGCCAATCCAGCGGGGCAGACCGGGTGCAAAGTCAGCAAAGGCCGGGCCAATCGTCTGGCCCAGTCCGATGAGCTTATGTGCAAAATCGTTACCCGCCGCCAGCCGGTAGGCTGTCCCCAGCTTGAGGAACGCCCACAGGATGAACAGATAGGGAATGTTCGGAATGAGATATTTTCTGATCTTATCTGTCCTCATGGGCCACCTCCTTTGCACGTTCTTTTTGTTTCGGCTTTTCTTTGGAAAGCTGATCTGTCGCCTGTTTCAGTTGTTCCCGGATGGGAACACGGTTCGATTTTGCTTTGCTTAACACCTTCCGGGAATACTCAGAAAAGCAGGCGGTCATTGCGTCTGCCTGTCCAGCCTTGAAAAACAGCAGGTATTTGTCCGGCCCGGTTTTATAGAACGCATAGTCTACATTCCATTTCCGGGCCACGCGGTCAAAGGACTTGGCATCCCCGGATAGCTCAATGCTGTTTGTGGCTGTGCCGTGGGCCATGAGCTTTCGCACACTTTGTTTGCCATGCGGTACTTGCCGCCCACGGTATGCCTTGCGGATCTTCCGGCCCACCATGCCCAGCACATACGCCAGTCCCCGCGCCGTCAGCTTGGTCGTTTTTACAGATATGGCTATCGTGCGCCGGGAAATATCTTCATCAATCAGTTACACCGCCTCCTTCCTTGGGACAATTTGTCTCGAAGTGCCATCACCGATCCCCACGGCCTTTTTTCTGCATTTGACGGTAGCCCTCCAAAGAAGAACCGTCTATGATTTCCTGATAAGCCGCCATCTGCTCCCGGATCGAGAGCTTCGGGAAAGAGAACACCTTATGCTCCTTGGGAATATCCTGCAACCCGTGATACACTTCCACGAAATGATCGCTTTCTTTGACAAAATAGCCGCCCGGGGCAAATGGCCGTTTTCGTGGATGCAGGCATCCCGGCCATACGCCTCATAATCGAAATACGGTTTTACCTGATCCGGCACATCCAACATTTCCAGATCGTCCACATAAATACGCCCCAGCGTTTCCTCATCGGATACGCCGGGGTAAAAGCCGTAACAGTCCAGATTTTGTGTCAGATTGATGATGTCCCGCACCGAAGAACAGTGATCGCCACTGTCGAGGACGGCCTCCAGTGTTTCCAGCTCCGATGAGGTAAGCTCGGAAAGCAGGCAGGCCAGATGATTAAGCTCGTCCAGATTTTCATACTCGCTCAAATGGTCATAGAGCCCCAGCACATCCCCATCGAAAGAGGTAATAAAAATTTCCTGATAGCGGACGCCATCCACGCCGATCCGTTTCAAGAGAGCCTCCACCTCCTGGGCGGTTGTGGGAAATTTCAGTGTTTCACCCACAAGCTGGCCCTCGCTGTACTTTCCGGCGTTGGTAACGTAGGCTTCAAACAGGGTCGCCATCAGCGGCGGCCCTGCCCCTTGACGGTCAGGATACCCTCAAGGGTTGTTGCCGTAATTCCCAGCCGCTGGGCCACGGCAATATCATTTTTCATGGATTCGGTCATACTGTGCCCGCAAACAACCAGCACATGAGAACGGCGGAGCAGGTCACGGCTCATGTCGATGCCGCTTTTATGCTCCTCGGGAACAGCATCATTGAGAAACAGGGGCAAGTACAGGGGCGGGCAAATAGGAGAAAAGCCTGCCTCATACACGGTGCGGCAATACTGCGCCGCCAGTTCTGCGTTTTCGCTATCGCCGCCGAGCCATGCAGCGGTGATATAAGCAAGGGGTCGTTTCATCGTTCATACCTCCGATATTTTAATAAGAAAGTTCAACCCAAACCCCACGCCCTTTCCCAGTCTTGGGAAAGGGGGCGGCTCTGGAGGATATACCCCCGCCGCTTGCCGGGGAAATAGCACAGCCGGGGCAGACCGTCAAGGGCGAGCCGCCGAAAACGGCGGTGCGCTGCACCCTTGACGGCCCACTCCCGGCTGTACTAAAAAACAGGCGGCGACGGGGGATATATACCACCAGAGCCTCTGCGCGAGGGCGGGGCCCTCGGGACAAAGTGTCTCGAAGTTGTTACTTGTCAAGTTCCTGCTTTTTCGGGGCTTTTGCCAGCTCCGGCGGCTGTTTTTCTTTCCAGTCATCCAGCAGGGACATAATCTGTTCTTTCATTTTGGCGGGAGTGACCTCCTTGCCAAAATACTTTTCCAGTTCCGCAGTAGAAATAATCACGCCTCGATCCTCCTTTTTCTGTTCTGATAAGATACCGTCAATGACATCGCCGTTGAGTTTGCCTTCCTTATCCAGCTCCCGGAGCCGTTTGGCCTGGGCCAGCGAGGGCGAAGCCTGCTCCCCGTCAATGGAAACAGCAATAAGCCTCTGATTTTTCGGTTTGATGTAGGAAAGCTCCACGGCAGGCATGAAGCCCATCTTTTTATCGTCTACCTTATCCAGAAGCTCCGGCACAAGGGAGTTGAGCCGCAAGTAGCGCATTACCTTTTTATAGTTCATTTCATGCGCCTCGCCTACAATCTCAACCGAGCGTTTCCCGACATCGCCTTCCGCAACATCTTTCAGCCGCCCGCCCTGATGCTTGATGTCCTCAACTTCGAGTTCCAGCAGCGCGGCCAATTCGCTGGGGAGCATCCCGTCACGCTGCTTGTTGCTGTCCTTCATGGCCTGTACCGCTTCGTGGTCGGTCATTTCACGGACGATAAAGGGCATTTCCTCCAGTCCAGCCAGCTCACTGCCGTGGGTACGGCGATGGCCCGCTACAATTTCATAGCCGTTTCCATCTTTCTCCGGGCGGGCAAGACCGGGAACCATTACACCGTTTACGCGGATAGAAGCAACGATTTCCTGCATCTTCGCATCGTCCCGTACCTTAAAGGGGTGCGGACGGAATGTGTGAAACGGATGAACCTCGGAAAGTTTCAGATAAACCAGCTTGCCTTCCTCAACCGGGCGGGGAGGTGTAGTCGGCGCGGGAGCCGTCTGTTCCACTCAGCAGCTTCCTTCAGTGCCGTATCCTGTGCGGGCTTAATGGGCTCCTTGGCATCCGGGGCCTTTCCATCGCTTCGGGACACTTTGTCTCGTTTGGACGGCTTGGGCTTGTCAGGGGCCGCCTTATCCGCCTTGGGTGGGCGGCCCTTGCGGGCCCCAGCCGATTTCTCCGCTTTCTGATTTTCAGTCGCGGCCTTTTCCGCTTTCGGCGGACGGCCACGGCGCGGCTTTTTCGGTTCCTCCGTATTGGCGGGCTGCGGTGTTTCTCCGGGGGCTGCCGCCTCCGGCGCTTCGGGGGTTTCCGCCTTTTCGACTTCGGCCCGGGCGTTCTGCCTCTTTTCAGCCATAAGCTCATTGATTTTGTCAAAGGACACAACCACATCACCGGACTCAGGTATGGCAGGCCCGGTCTGTTCCTGCTGGGGTTCAGATGCTGCGGCCTGTTCGGGTGTGGCGATAGGCTCGGCGGCCTCCGTGAAATATTCTCCGCAGGGCCAGTATTCAGTTTTTCATCGGCCATTTACGATCCTCCTTTTCGTTAAAGTTGCACAAATTAGAGCGCTAAAATTTTGTAGTTATTTTTGCGCCTCCTTTCCGTCTATCCACGCAAAAAAGCCGCCCGTTTCTCATGCCGGACGGCTTTTTGCGTAATGTGATAGATCAAATATTATTTTTTCTGGTTTGCAGGCTCCGAAAAGCCTTGTATTTACAGTGTTCCTAATAGGAAGTAATCATATGCTTAATGGATACACAACCGAAAGTGAGGAACTTCCTAATGGTTGGTGCAATGGAAGCATAGGCAGTTACTGTGATGTAAAGTCAGGCTTTGCCTTTAAGAGCGATTGGTGGACAACCGAAGGCTATAAGGTAATCAAAATCGCAAACATAGTAAACAACTCTATTGATTTAGACAGTTGCAACTGTGTAATCGCTGAACACGCCAACAAAGCCAATAATTTTTATGTACAAAGCGGAGATATATTGATTGCCATGACGGGTGCAACAACAGGTAAAATCGGTATGGTACCGTTATGCAGCGAGCCAATCGTGGTCAATCAACGTGTCGGAAAATTCTTTTTAGGTGATAATCCTATTGAAAAAGCACCGTTCTTGTTTGCAACACTACTTTATAGTCGAGTGATTCGCCATCTTCAGCCTGATGGAACTGCTGGCAGCGCACAAGATAATTTGAGTGCAGACAATATAAAGGATATAGCCATTGTTTTACCCGAACAAGCAGTTATTGACACATTCAATCAACAACACATTCCGCATATCAAAACCATTATGAGTAACTGTGCGGAGATACGAATGTTAAACAGGTTGTCTGAAACTGTTTTGCAAACCTTATCAAGCCGCTAAATTATCATTTATCCGCCGTTTTAGCTCAATTCGCTCTGTGATGGTCTGATACGCCTTCACAATGCTGCGCTGCTTATCAATAGAGGGAACAGGCAGCTCCACTTTGCAAAGTTCATCCCAGTCCATTATTTCCCGGACGCTACCGTGAGACTTAAAACGTGCGTAACGATCAAACTCCGGTCTGCTGAACCAGAGCATTAAGTATTCGGGCAGTAGCTCGTTTTCATCTTTCACTTCAAAAACGGTATAGATATTGCTGACAAGCCCCTCATCATAATCCGTTAGAAGAGCAATACCAATTTTGTCTCCACGCCGAGAAGTATCTGGAATGTAGGTAAACTGCCCCCGTTTGACTACCTTGTATTTCGTAAAGTCGGTACCAACCGTGTTTGCAATAGAGGGAATGAACATCTTCTGGACGGAAACACCATAAAAGGTTTTCCTCTTTTCCGTCTGTGTTCCTGACATCGACTTGGCGAATGAAGTCTCCAAGCAGCCTATATCCTTCTTTCATTGTGACACCTCACCCTATGTATTTTCTGTGTGCCAGCTTGACGTTTTGCTGTTTGACCATAGCATAGTGCATGGTCGTGTCGATTTTCTGATGCCCTAAGAGCTGCTGGACTTGCTCTATGGGCATCCCTTTGTCTATGGCAGACGTTGCCAGTGTTCTTCGGAACTTATGTGGATGGACACGAGGCAGATTCAGCCTTTTCCCCAGTTCTCGAAGCCGTCTTTCTACGCCGCCGATCTGCAAACGATCATGCGGTGCGGCCAGCGAGACAAACAACGCTGAACAGGTGTCTGTGCGGCTTTCCAGATAGTTTTGGAGATGGATTTTTGTCCTGGCATCGAAATAAACGATCCGTTCCTTGCTTCCTTTTCCGAAAACAACGCATTCCCGTTCATTGAAGTTGATGTCATCGCGGTTAAGGGCAATCATCTCACCGACACGCATTCCGGAGGATGCGAGAAGGTCAATCATAGCGAGATCGCGGACATTGCAGCAGTTGTCCCGCATGATTTCCAATGCCTCGTCGGTGTAGGTTTCCTTGATCACTTTTGCCGTTTTTACTTGTGAATCCGGCGCACCGGGCTTTTCACGATGTAGTCCTCATCTTCAAGCCACGAAAAGTAGCTGGACAGGATGCGACGGATATTATCTATCGTGACCTTGCTTGACTTCCGGCTCATCTGATACACTGTTAGGTACTTCCGCAAGTCCTCAGTTACAATCTCTTGTGGCTCTTTCAATGCCGGCCAACATTGACACAATGGTCTGACGGTAGTAGCTCAAGGTTTTTTCTGAGCAGCCTTCAATGCGTTTTGCGTTGATAAAACAGGCAACCGTATCAACCTTTGCGCTGTCTACCATACCTGCGCTGCGGCTCAACTCTACGCCACTCAGTACCCCTTCAAGGACGCCTTGAAGCTGTTTTAACTGTGCGTTGTTCAGATACGGAAGCATCTGACGCTGCACTTCTTGAATCAGTTGTTCTTTCATTGTCGTATCTCCTTTGATTATTCTCAGAGAACGACAATCAGTGGCAGTTCCTTGTGGTAAAACTCTCGCCACTGGTGAGAGAGTTATTTTTCAAGAGCAGGAGCTGGTATTCTCGGCTTCTTCGATGAATTTATTTGCCTCGCTTCGCCGTAAATCCCAATGCTTTTTTTGTAGTAATGCGACAATCTGATCTCTTGGGACACTGGTTTCGAGCAAAGCCAGTGTCGCTTTTTCGATAGAACAGATTCGTTCGCTGAGAACTGCTTCCTCTATTACTTCCTGCTGCTCTGCTTGAATACGGTCTCGTATTTCAGCAGGAAAATCCTTGAACTGCATTTTAACTTGATTCCATAAATCGCTCACAGCAATTCCTCCTGTAAATGATAATTTAGCGGCTTAATCGGACAGTTTTGCGAGGAGAACGGATCGAAGCTCATTAAGTTTCTGGATTTCCATTGTATTTGCTTCAATTTGCGCGTCCAAAGCGTTCATTTTCTTCTGAAAATCACTGATCACCTTGGTCGGAGGGACAAGGATTTTCATAGATTGGATGTTGTACATAGGCAACTTTGCTTGAAACCGCACCGACTGTCAGAAGGTCAATCTCCTTAATTTGCTTTTTATAGCAAAGTGTATAATAGAGATAGTCGGAAGTAACCGTATGAATACCTGCGAGTTTAACGCAGTTTTCAGTAAGGTTTGCTTTATCAAGAGAGGAATGAATCTTGCCGAGCAATCCGATTGTACCAACAATCGAAATGACAATATCTCCGGTGTTTACTATATATCGTGAGATGGCTTGATGCGTTTCTTCATCAATATATTGGAATTGGTCTGTGAGACAGACATAGCGACTTCCGCCAACATCACGAACACGAATATAAGGGTGTTCTGTTGGATCATCAAGTAATTCACAGTCGGCAGGAAGGCGTTTGCCACCTTTGACTGTACAGAGGCTATCCAAACTGACGATGCTATAACCTTCGGGAAGCTTGTCACACCCATAGTAAGAAGCAAATTGATCTTGGAATACTGCTTGTGCAGTTGCTTCTAAATTATCATTTTCCGCTCTCTTCAGAGCAATGCGATTGGTAATTGCACGGTAGGACTCGACGATCTCACATTGTCTCGCATAGGAGGGGACAGGGAGCTTTATGCGGCAAAGATCATCCCATGTAATTCCGCCTCGAACACTGCCGTCCGTCATGAACCAGCACTCACGGTCAAACTCCGGTCTACGAAACCACATCATCAAATACTCTTCATTTAAGACATCGCGGTCAATAATCTCAAACATGAAATACGCCGGAGAAACTATTGCGGCGTTGTCTTTCTCATAGAGCGCAATCGGAAGACGTTCATCGCGTCCAACGTGCATTGGGTTACAGGCAAATAACCCCTTGCAGATCAGTTTATACCGACTCAAATCTGTGCCAATTACATTTGCAACGGAAGGCATAAACTCTTTGTCGATACTTATGCCAAGAACAGTGCTGGTGACTTCCTCGGAGTTTCGATAATCAACAAGCCGAATGTGTTTACCAAGAGGTTCATAATTCGATTTCATAGCCCAAACTCCTTAAACACAGTCAACAGGTCAGCCTTCGACTTCTCTTCTGCAATAAGCAGCTCACGAAGCTCACTTTGCAGCGTCTTCATTTTCGTATCAAAGTCGATGTTCTCATCGCGGTTTACAAACTCAATGTAACGGCTCGGAACAAGGGTAAAGCCCTTTTCAGCAACCTCATCGAAGGATGCGCTGTAACAAAATTCAGGCACATTCTGATAAGTTTCTTCATAGCCTTCCTGCTGCCATGCGTGATAGACGCCCGTGACTTTTTTGCACGGTCTTCTTCTGTCAGTTCAATATACTTCTTTTTCATAAGGGCTTCCCATTTGCCGCAAGTCCATGAAAAGGATCTCGCGCTCACGGTTACGGAAGCGTTTTACTTCACCGTTTTCTTCAACCACACGAGCCTTTTTATTCTTGTTCAGAATCCAAAGCGTGACGCTGATGTCGGTGGTATAGAAGAGGTTACGGGGAAGGATGATGATTGCTTCAACGAGATTGTTCTCGATGAGCTGACGGCGGATTTTCAGCTCTGTACCATCGTCAGACAGTGCGCCGTTTGCGAGCAGAAAACCGGCAACACCGTTTTGAGAGAGCTTTGAGACGATATTCAGAATCCAGCCGTAGTTCGCATTACTCATGGGCGGAACTTCATAGCCGTCCCAGCGCGGATCATCAATCAGCTCATTATCGGCACGCCAATCTTTCTGATTAAATGGCGGGTTTGCCATAATATAATCTGCCTTTAAATCCTTGTGTTGGTCGTTAGTAAAGGTGTTTGCAGCCATTTCTCCAAGGTTGGCAGAAATACCGCGAATGGCCAGATTCATTTTGCACAGCTTGTACGTCGTGTTTGTATATTCCTGACCGTAGATAGAGACCTTCTTCTTGTTGCCGTGATGTGCCTCCACGAACTTCATTGACTGCACGAACATACCGCCAGAACCGCAGCAAGGGTCGTACAGAATGCCATCATACGGTTCAATCATTTCTGCAATCAAATTGACAATACACTTCGGCGTATAGAACTCGCCCTTGCCCTTTGCCTTCCGCAGGTGCAAACTTGCTCAGGAAGTATTCGTAAACCCGCCCGATAATGTCATTCTCTTTATCGCCCGTGTTGATCTTATCAATCTCGTCCAGCAGTGATGCCAGCTTTGCTGTGTCGATGTGAAGACGTGAGTAGTAGTTGTCCGGTAGTGCGCCTTTCAGTGCGGGATTCGCTTTCTCAATCGTATAGAGGGCGGTGTCGATTTTCAGCGCAATGTCATCCTGTTTCGCATTCTCCATGATGAAAGACCAACGGCTGATCTCAGGTAGGAAGAATACATTGTCCTTCGTATAGAAGGCAACATTGTCAACAAACTTCTCACCGTATTTTTCAGAAATAGCTTTCCTTTGTGCCTCGAACTTATCGCTGGCAAACTTCAAAAAGAAGAGACTGAGAACGACGTGTTTATATTCTGCTGGCTCGACAGAACCACGGAGTTTATCTGCGGACTTCCACAGAGCTTCCTCCATAGAAATCTCCTTCTTCGGTGCCGATGCGGCTCGTGCCATATCAAAATCCTCCCTGTGTATTTATCTAACCTATTTTACAAAAAGAGCTGTACGAAAAACCGGACTCAGTTCTTGTCCGTTCGCACAGCCTCACATATATCTCCGATGTCACAGTTCAAGTAATCACAAATGCGCAGCAAAATAGAGAGGGACACTTCTTCCCCCTTATTCAGTTTTGTCCATGTTCCGGCAGACAGCCCTACCTCATGTCGTAGAGAAGCCCTCTTTATGTCGCGTTCCAGAAGAAGCATCCATAGTTTCTTATAGCTTATGCGCACGGCAACCATCCTTTCGCTTGCTTGCATTCAACATCGCTTCTAATATTATACCGGATTTCATTCTCAAAAGCAATCCGTTGATGCAGAAATTAAAGAAAAAGTTTCAACTTCTCGAACCTTCTCTCAAGGATGCAGGGCATCTCCGGTCAACAGGAGATGCCCTGCTTTTGAAGAGATTATTCGCGCTGTGTGCTGCGCAGATGATCACGGTCATGGTCAACAGAAGGAGCGAGAAACGTATCAACATTAGACTTGATCGTCTCTATTTGCTTTACTTCTTTTTTGAGCTTCGCACGTTCATCATAGAGCCGCTGCTGCTCTTCAAGAAGTCGCTGCTGTTCCGCTTGCAGTGTCTTCATGCTCGGCAGTTTTTCATCGCCCTGCATAGCAAGAAGCGTACTCCGCGCCGCCTCAAAGATCACAAGTTCTGCCTCATGCTTTGCCTTGAACCCCGGCTTGTCTTTTGCCTTCTGGAAGGCATCATATACAGGCTTGAGCCGCTGGTAGTTGGAGATGTTTTTGATAAGCGGCTGGATTTCCCGCAGACGTGCTTCAACGCCTTTCAGTTCCTTGCCGGTACGGTCATAGGAGCTGTGAACATCCTCGACCTTCTTCTCAAGATCGGCGTATTGGAGCAAGTTTTTTTCCGTGAGATAGTTGAGTGTCCGTGCCGCTTCCTTGAGGATCGTGAGCTTGGCTTTATACTCATAGCCCTTGCTGTCGATAAGTCTGATCCGCTCCTGAATATCTCCGATGAGAGAGATGCCCTTCGGCACGGTCTGCCTCCGGTTTCTGCGCGGCGTCCGTCCGGCAATCCGCTCCTTGATGCGTTCCTCGGTGTAGTTCTCTCCGATGGTTTTAGACCGGGTAAACCGCTCCTGTCCTTCAGCGCGAAAGGAGATATATTTGCCGGTCTTGATTTCATAACCAGCTTCCTGCATGAGCCGCAGAAAATCATCGTAATCCTTCGCTGTAATGACAAGCCGGTCGATGGTCTGCTTGAGCTTTTGCTTCCAACTCGTGCCGCGTTTGGCTTCTGTGTACTCTTTGTAGTCCATGCCTTTGTTCTGAGAGGGAGGGATAACAGAGAGACCGTTTTCCTTACAGAGCCGGTCGCTGACCTCACGCATATCATAGTAAATCCGCTTGTAGCTCTTGTAGGCGTGGTAGTCCACAAAGTCAACCGCATTGAAAATCAGATGGTTATGAACATGGTCCTTGTCAATGTGCGTGGTCAGCACATACTCGTATTTTCCACCGAGGATTTCATCCGCGAACTGCTTGCCGATCTCGTGGGCAAGCTCCGGCGTGACCTCTCCGATTTCAAAGGACTGGATCACATGACGGGCTATGATCCTGACCGGGTTCATCCCTTTTTGCTCGGCTATTTTCCGCGTCCATTCAAATTCCCGCGCTGCGGTCTCGCTGGCACAGCCGTAGGACGAGACCAGCAGCTTCTCATCGGTCTTTTCGGGATTCAGAATGTACGCGATTGCCTTGCTCAAAGTTCCTCGGATTGCTTTGATTTTAGTAACTGCCATACCGCGTCCATCTTTTCTTTCAGCTCGTCAATATCGTCCTGATAGAATCGTCCCGTCGAGTTGATCCTGCGGCAGACGGTATTGATGTTCACGCCGATCTTGTTGATTTCGGCGGCGAGCTTTTTCTGCTCTGTGTAGTCCACAACGATGATGTAGCCGTCAATCAGCATCTTCCTTGCATACGCACCGAAGTTCTCCGTGCCGATCATCTCCATCTTCTTTGCAATCGTCCGTTCTTCCTGTGGTGTCAGCCAAATCTTCTTCTGAATTTCTCGTGTTCTTCGTACCATGCTGCGTCCTCCGTCGTAAAGATTAGAAGGGTTTGGGACTATCCCAACAAGCAAAAATCTGATGTTAAGGGCAGGGTCTCCTTAACTGATTTTTCTCCGGTGGGTACTCACCGGATTTGCTTGCTAATCTCCCAAAATCGTATTCCCCGAAGATTCCTCCGTGAAATGTCCCTTCACTTTACAACGGACACAATAAGAGCGTTTGTTGAGTACCGGATTTCAAAAAAGTCAAAAAATCATTGGATTTCCCATGTGAAAGCCACTGTGTCTGTCACATCAATATCAACCGGCTCAATCTCAGGTGCGGCGCACTTGCTCATCGCCATGAGAGGCTGAATGCAGTCTTCAACATCGTAGCTTGTTCTGGAAAAAACATTGAGTTCGCCCCAGTTGTAGTCGATGTTGAGCAACTGCCCAAGCGTACTGCCTGATGCTTTGCAAAGAATCTCCGCCTTTGCCCTGGCGTTCTCCGTCGCATTGATCAGCAGCTCTTCGCTGACTCTTGCCGGGTTTTTCACGGTGAACGCAATGCTGAGTTCTGGTTGCGCCCCACAATCCGCAATCGCAGAAATGACCTTTGCAAGCTGCTTGCTGTCAAAGTCAAAGGCAAGTTTTAGGCGGTAGGTGCAAGCATATCCTGCAAACTCCCGCTTGTAATTTCCTTGCCGATCCTTGACGTTCTCGTACCTTGTCTGGACATCAAAGCTCGTGGTTTTCAAGTCTTCTTTGCGGTACCCAACGCAGACAGCGGCACCTTGCAGCCTTTCGATTTTCTCGGCAGCTTCCGACATTGCACGGTCATAGGTTTTAGATAAGGTTTCAATGTTCAAGGAGAGGATGATGTAATCCGGTCTTGCGGAGACATTGCCTGTCCCTTTTACGGTGATCGTTCTCATTGCTTTCTCCCGTCCTTTCTGGAATTAAAGTCCTCATCAATACGCTTTTTCCAATTCGTACCCAGTGGTACGCTGCAACGGACAGCAGAAACCGCTTCGCTCAGAACCTCATAGTTGAGCTGCGTTCCCTTATGGTCAGAGTGATAATTGACCGCTCGGTCTGCTCCAATACCGAAGTGCTTTGCCGTTTCAACTGCGTCAATATTTGCGCCGAGGAATAGAAACTCCCAGCCGCACTTTTCCTTCTGCCGCTCGATCATTTTCTTAACTGTCTCGCTGTCATAACGGCGGCTTGCATTCTCCATGCCGTCCGTTGTGATGACGAACAGCGTATGTTCAGGGACATCCTCATTTCTTGCGTACTTGTGGACATTCCCAATGTGATGAATTGCTCCGCCGATAGCATCCAGAAGGGCAGTACAGCCGCGAACGGAATAGTCCCTGTCGGTCATCGGCTCCACCTTCTGAACCGGCACACGGTCATGGATAACCTCGCTCACGTTGTCAAAGAGAACGGTAGAGATCAATGCCTCGCCATTCTCTTTTTTCTGCTTTTCAATCATGGAGTTGAATCCTCCGATGGTGTCTGCTTCCAGCCCGCTCATAGAGCCGCTGCGATCAAGGATGAATACGATCTCCGTCAGGTTCTTTCTCATGTTCAGTACCTCCGTATATAAAAAATATGACTGCTTGGTGTCTCACCTTACAGCCATATTGTACTTCGGTATTCACTTTATTTGGTCGCATGGCAAGCGACATTATTCCAGCGATGAGAACAACTCTCCGTCAATGCTTAGAACGTCATCCATCGGAATCTTTGTGCCGTCCTGCATGGTGATCCGCCGCTCAAAATCATCAACCTTTTTGACCGCGCCGGTTGCTGTTATGTATTTGCCGCCAGCCTTCCGCTCATCGGGCTGGAAGTAGGTAATGGTGACTTCCGGCGCTTCATCAAGGGCATCCATGAGAAGCTGATACTTCATGTCCAATGCAGTCAGAGCTTCCTCGTCAAGCTCAATCCTTTCGTCGGTCAGACGCCCGGTTTCCTTGATAGCGGAGTCGTAGCCCGTGAGGGCGGCGAAGGGAGCGAACTGCGCTGCACGATCCGACATTGGCATCTGCGGTCGCGTCTTGGAGACATGGTGAGGAAGATTGATAATCTCGTCGTACCTATTGTTCATACGCATTCTGCATCGCACCTCTTAGATAAACCGGAATTTTTCTTGTTACTTATTTTTTTGATTGTGGCGTTTCATATTCCACAGTGAACCTACCAACATACCGATTGCAGAGATTATTGCTCCGGCTACAATCATTCCCAAGTCAGGGGCATTCAGTTTGTTAAAAGCAATGTTGTTTGCCATTTTGAATGTGCCATATTCAGCAAGCATATACATTACGCCAAAGAAAAGAGTGAATGCCCATTTTCCTTTTCCCCAAAAGTTATTTTTACCAATAACAATAGATACAATAAATGTGGATATAGGAAGAATAAGCCAAAGAAACATCAAGCTGTAACCCATAGCGTCACTTCCACTTGTAAAAAACCAGAACACTATCATTGCAAACGCCCAAATCAAGAGATAGGAGAGAATCGTAATAATCTTGTTTCTGTTGGCATTGCTTTTCACAACATTCGTACTTTCTTCAAGATAATCATAATAGCTTTTCATTTTTTGTTCTCCTTTCAATAGATAGTCAAGAGAGACATCGTAACATTCGCTCATTTTAATGACGCTGATAATATCTGGATAGGATTTTTCATTTTCCCAATTTGAGATGGTCTGACGACTCACACCCAACAATTCGGCAACCTGTTCTTGCGTCAGCTTTTTTTCAATTCGGGCTGCCTTGATTTTGCATCCAATATCATGCTCCATGCCACTATACCTCCTTGCACTTTTATTGTCGGAAAAACACCCACTATTGTCTACCAAATAGCTTTGACATCACTAATTATGCGTGTCAAAATCCTTTTACATCTGCTAAATTTCGATTTGTTTGATCCTTCACGCCTTATGCCCGCCGATCTGCGCATTACGGTCTTTCGCGGTTGCGCCTTCTTCAAGATTCATCGCCTTGAGGATGGCGTTCTTTCCATACTTCTTTTTGATCGCAAGCGTAGCGGCTTGTACTTTCCGCTCACGCTCCAATGCAGCGTCCTCAGCTTTCTGCTTTTCCTCTTCGGCGGCATAGTCAGTGAAGAGGTTGAGCTGGACAACTCCGTCATTTTTCTTCGGCGCGTCCGCTTCTGGCAGGACATGATTTGCTACAACATACATACGGCGGACAAGCAGATTCTTGTCCACGATCCGGTCGAAGAGTTCCGACATAGCACACATTATTTTGCGGGTAGAGGATGTGTGACCGTCGAGATTGATAGAGCCGTGCGCCTGTTTCGGGATCTGCCTCCCATAATGATCTGTCTCAACCGCGCCGTGATACTTTGCCCGTCGTGCCGGATCGGTCAGGTTCTCAATGTCATAGCCGACGGTGAGAACCATCTGATCGGTGACAAGCCCCTTGTCCACCAAGTCCAGCACAAGCAAGTCCGTCATTTCCCGCACAACCAGCTTCGCCTTCTGCGGCTCATAGGGACAGTGCAATACCTGACCGGAGCTGAGGCTGTTGGAGCTGGGACGGTACGCCTTGATCGCCTCAATGGTCGTAGGCTCCCAGCCCCACGCATGGTCGATGAGCAATTCCGCATTCTTGCCGAACAGCTTGTAAAGCAAGTCCTCGTTCCGCTCTGAACAGAGGGCAACATCGCCCATCGTGAACATCCCATTTTGCTCAAGTTTCTTGGCAATGCCCCGACCCACGCGCCAGAAGTCCGTGAGAGGCTGATGAGACCAAAGCTCACGTCGGAATTTCATTTCATCCAGTTCGGCTATTCGGACGCCGTTCTTGTCGGCGGGGATGTGCTTCGCCACAATGTCCATTGCCACTTTGCAGAGGAAAAGATTCGTGCCGATTCCTGCGGTTGCTGTGATGCCGGTTGTTTCAAGCACATCGAGGATGATCTTCATGGCGAGGTCATGTGCCGAGAGCTTGTAAGTATTCAGGTAGTCCGTCACATCCATGAACACTTCGTCGATGGAGTAGACCACAATATCTTCCGGGGCAATATACTTGAGATAAATCTGATAGATGCGGGTGCTGTACTCCATGTAGTACGCCATTCGAGGCGGCGCAATGATGAAGTCAATCGCCAGAGAAGGGTCTGCTTGCAGCTCCGAGAAGAAGTGCGATGAGCCATCTAATCTGTGTCCCGGCGCGTCGTGCTGCCGTCCGGCATTCGCTTCCTTCACACGCTGCTTGACTTCAAACAGCCGTCCGCGTCCGGAGATACCGTAGCTTTTGAGGGAGGGAGTAACGGCAAGGCAGATGGTCTTGTCCGTCCTCTCATCTGCGACAACGAGGTTTGTGTCCAGAGGATCTAAGCCACGCTCACGGCATTCCACGGAGGCATAGAAAGATTTCAGGTCGATTGCAATGTATATGCGCTGCTTCATCTTCTGCGCCTCCGATTTCTTCTCAGATTAGCTCTAATGACATTTCATTGGAGTTTTTGATGTTGAATACGATACGCCATTCAATATCACCCTCCACCGGCTCAAAGTGTAGAGCGGAACAAGCTGCATGGAGTTTTTCCTTCGAGCTGCCTCCACATACGATTGCGGTTGGACCGTCCGCGCCGCCGATAATGCCGATACAAGCCATATCGTTTCGTGCCTCCGGTGCATAGCGGTCAGAGCATGGCGCAATTTCCAAAGGCTTGTCCCCCTCAGCACAATCACAGATCGAAATATCGCTGTCCGGTTCAGGAGAAAGCGTATAGCTCATGGCGGTAAAATACGTCGGATAAAACCAGCGGTCAGAGCCGAAACGCTTTTCGGAAATTGTCTGCCGCTCCAATTCATGTACGGTTAATGTGTATTTTGTGCCGCTGACCGGATGGGTGAAAGAAAACGAATCGCCGGGAGCGTGTGTCTTGAAATGTGGTCCTGGGACACGGCATGACCGCTGCTCCATCGTAAAGGAGAGGGATTTTATTTCAGTACGGCGTTTGCTTGCCCACGGAAAAGCTGCCCGAAAAATCATCCATCCATAGGATATATCCAAGTCATAGTGTTCCAACGCCCACTTTGCTTCCAATTCATTGATCATCCCATCCGGCAAACACGGATTATAAACCACCGAGCAGCCGTGGGAGGTCAGCATTGTTTTCCCGTTCAATTCCAAACGAGAAATAAAGTCAAGGCAAAGCGGATTGTCTAAATCAATTTGCATTTGCTGCTCCTGCGTGAAGTATTCGCAGGAGTCGTTTTCGGGGTGCAAATCCCATTTTGTCATGAACTTGCGGATGTCATCCTCTGGGGTGCGCATACAAAAGTCCATGACGAGTCCCTTGCTGCAAGAATACGCCGCAGGAATAACCCAATGATGTCCTGCCCAGTCAAATTGCTTATTCAACCGGAGTTCCGTTCCGGAACGGTCTTTTCCTGAATGTCCCCAGAAGTCTCCATCAAAGTAGACCTTCCATTCAGGTATGGTCGGTTCTGCTTCCGGGTTCATATCAACATCATAATAGTCCTCGGTGTACTTGATCTTGCTATAATCAAAGGATGCTTGCAGCTTTTTGATGTATGCCCACGGTTGTTCCATAGGCGTCAATTTCATTTTCTCGGCAAGCTCTGATAGCGCTTTTTTCTGTTCATGCGTCGGAGGGTTGTCCCGCAAAAAGGCTTCAAATTGGGCTTTATCCCACATCCACGCCTGTTCCAACGCTGCCGAATCACCGCAAGCAAGGAGCAGCCTCAGAAAGTCTGCAAAATTGTTTGCCAGCGGATGAACGAAATCCGGAGCCGAGTTCATGGGGCTGACGGAAAATACCATACTGCCGAAGCCTCGAACAAAGCAGAAGTGAATGCCATCCACGCCAGCCCAGCCAAAAATAGATGCACCTTTGGGCGTGCAAAAGTAAGGGTTGTTATCTTCACGACACTCCACTCCTACGACAGAGAGTTCAATACCACTTCGCAAAAAATTTCTGAAATACTTTATCCATAGACCTTATGCTCCTATTAAACTCTGGTCAAATGCAAACAGAGCCTCGTTGATCTCAAAGACGTTATAGTTCCCGCGCTCCACGAAATACTCCACGATGATGTCAAACTTATTGGAATGGGAGAGCGCAAAGCCAGCCTTCATGAGCATATCCTTCATTTCCACAAGCGGCAGCTCAAGGGCGATGGCAAATGCAATGACCGTGGGCTTAGAAGGCTTATAGGACTTGTCCGAGCGGATCTTCGAGAAGAGCTTCCGGTCAATATTCGCCTTCTTATAGCACTGCGCATCCGTCATGCCGCGCTCATCAATCTTCCGCAGAAGCATCTCCGAAAAGCTCTCGTCGATCTGTCCCAGTGCATCATCAAGGGTAGCTGCCTTTAGGGGTAACTGTCGCTGAGACAGGGGGAATGAGCTGTTCGATTGCCTCTTCACAAACGGATGACTCGCATGGCATCGGCTCTTCCATCCGGAAGGCACTCATCCTGCGCAGACGCTCATAACGACTATCGGTATGCTCGTCCACATAGCGGTCATCTATGTATGCAGCAATGTCGGCAAACAGTTTGCCGCTGATCTGATAGGCTTTGCGGTCAAAAATGACGATGTACACCGTCATTTCGTTTTCAAGAAGGTAACTGCTGATGGTGTCAATCGCAACCTTGAGAGCCTGATCCTTCGGATAGCCGAAAATGCCGGAGGAAATCAGCGGGAACGCAACCGATTCGCAGCCGTATTCCTTCGCCAGCATGAGCGAAGTCTGATAGCAGGAGATCAGCCGTTCGCGCTCCCCATGCCGTCCGTCATACCAGCGCGGACCGACTGCGTGAATGACATATTTGCAGGGCAGACGATAGCCCTTCGTGATTTTTGCGCTCCCGGTCTTGCAGCCGTGGAGCGTTTCACATTCCACCAGCAGCTCCGGTCCTGCGGCACGATGAATGCAGCCGTCCACACCGCCGCCACCCAGCAGCGACTCGTTGGCAGCGTTGACGATGGCGTCCACCTTCATTTTCGTGATGTCATTTCTGACGATTTGAAGCGGCATGATCAAGCCCTCCCATTCGGTTACTTCGCGCCGGTCAGCAGCTTGTCCAGCGGGATTCTTTCCGGGTATTTTCCCTCGGTCAGAATGTCATATAAATACCTGTTATCCAGAATCATATCATCCCGGATAAGCTGCCAGTTTGCCTTTTTCCTGAAAAACACCTTGAAGATCAGGAAGTTCATGATCGCCCCAATTACCGGCGTGGTCATGCCGAAAGCCTCGGTGTGAGAGAAATGGCATCCTGTTTTGGTTCTTTTTTCCCTTCAAAGGTGATGAACGCCGTTTTCTTGTCGCTCCGGAATACAATGCGGAAGTGGTTTTCATCCTGTTCGCATTCCGTAATTGTGCCGGTCACATCGTAGTCCAGCCCCATGACGATCTCGCGGAAGCGGATCTTGCTTCCTGCGTTATAGTTTCCGTTATAGAGATTGCATTCGATGTGGTAGGGACTCCATTTCACAAACTCTTCCTCAAAGTTAGCAGTCCATGCCTTTAATTTTTCATAGGAAGCCGGAATCTCTATCTGCTCTGTAAGAACAATCATTGTCAGTTTCTCCTATTCTGTCAAAGCGGCATCGGTGTCCGGGCGATCAGAATAACCGCCAGAATCGCGCCCACAAATGCCGCGGCCCCTATGATTGCCAACACCTCTTATGCTGAGTTTCTTCTTCGCTGCCTTGCCAATCAGCGCGGCGCAAGCCATACAGACAGCCGCAGCCACAAGTGCAATGCCCAGCGTTTCCCATAGCCAAGAAAGTTCATGTAGGATTTTTCATGCGTTCATCATCTCCTGTTCGTTAAACTGGAATTTGTAATTACATTCCATACATATTGGCATTCTTTACAATCACTCTATCTCCTTTTTCTAATTGTTCCTTAGAAACTCCTCTTAACCCAAGTCCAACATGTTCTGTTTTATATCCACAACCATTTGATTTTCGTTCTTTTTTTGTATGTATATTGATGGTAGTAATTATAGTCTCTAATACACCTCCATTTGTTTTATAAACACACGCATTTTCTCCTTCTCTACACATTCCTGTTGATATGTTTCCTGTGGCAACTGTTCCAACCCCCATAATTGTAAATACATCATCAATAATCAATTCAAAGTCTTCTTTTTTAAACATAATGGAACATCTAATCTGTTCATATACTCTTTTTTCTCGCTCTTTTTTTCCTTTTACCAAAGAATCCCATAGTCTTTCTCCTTTATAACTTCCGATTTGTACGACTCTCAAAGTTTCAGTCCATCAACCCACGCTGCCAGTTCTTTATGCCCTACATTGTGCTTGAAGACTTTCCCGTCCATCAGCTTTGCGCCTTTGCAGCTCGGCGCAAGGCGTTCGTTCGTCTTGCCAATGCCGCTTCCTCCGGAGGTTGCAAACGGAATGATCGTCTTGCCAGTCAGATCATAGCTCTCAAGGAACGTATTGATAATCGTCGGCGCGACATACCACCAGATCGGAAAACCCACAAAGATTGTGTCGTAGTCCTTCATGTTGTCCCGCTTGACGGCAATCTCAGGACGGGAGGCAGGATCGCTCATCTCAATCGTGCTGCGGGCTTTCTTGTCCATCCAGTTCAGATCAGCTTCCGTGTAAGGCACCTTCGGCTCAATCTCAAAGATGTCCGCGCCGATTGCCTCTGCCAGCGTCTCGGCTACCTTCGCGGTCACGCCGGACGCAGAAAAATATGCTACAAGTTTATTGCTCATTGTGTTCTTCCTCATCAATCTTTTCATTTCCTTCATTCAGCATGAAGTATAGCAGTGCTTCCAGCAATGTTGCCATATAGTGAAGCGACCAGTTTTCTTCCGGCTCTTTTGCCATCTTATCAAGTACGGCTCGAAAAGCCGTGGTACGGTCAATCCTTGTTTCCTCATCAATGCGGTCAAGTATGCCCTTCATTTTCAGAGCAAGTTCTTTTTCCTCGTCAGAAAGCTCCGGTATGCCAAGTAGCGCAGATAGTTTCTTGTCCTGCATAATAGCATCGCATTCGATGTATGACTTGTGTTCGGCTGACATCAATTCTTCAAAGTAGTTGATAAAAATATGAACGCGAATGCCACCTTCTTCCTCCGGGGAGAAGCAGACGGTTTGCGACTTTTCTGCAATTTCTTTCAAAAATGCAAGGTCTTCTGAGTCATCGAACTCCGCAAACGGAAGAAACATATTGATTTCCGCGTGCCAACGATGATAGTCCACGATTCCCTTGATATACCCGCGGTGTTGCTTGACAAACGCATCACAGCGTTCCAGAAGATATTCGTAGTTCTTCTTGTCCTCCGGTACAATGATCTTTGGTATCTTGTCCATTGCTTCGGAGTACGCTTTCAGCATACCCCCATTGACCGCGCGGTCAAACACCTCATCGCACCATTTATCGTATTCGACAGACTCGGTTTCCCGGTAATCCTTCTCAAAGATAATATCGTCCATTGCGTTACCCCTTTATGATTTTCTCAAGCTGCATTTCGGTCGCGTTAGGCAGACGTGATTGCAGATGTTTTAGAATGCGCTCTTTGGATTCCTGCGGGTCTCGCTGATAGGCGGAGGTGATAAAGTCGTACCCGAAAAGCTCTTCCGGCGTCGCATATTCTGCCACACCCCAGCCATAAGGTCTTCCGTACCTGTCCTGCATATAGACAAAATCCGCAATGCAGACATAGCTCTGCATTTGCAGTCTCGTGATACACGTCTCAAAGCCGGTGTTGCCGCCCTTGCGGTAGTTCAGAGCCTCTTTCAGGCGTTTGGAAAGCATCCCGCCTTCACCGTCTATGGCTTCATAAATCTCCTTGTCCTTGTAGGACGCCAAGCCGTCATCCCAACGGGCGTCAAAGTCATAGCCGTCACGCCGGAAGTTCGCAAAGTCCGGAATCCACTCCCGACTCACAAATCCAGCTTTCTTGTTGAAAAGTTTGCCGTAGAGACATTTGCCGCTCCGCGCAGCCGGACCTTTCCATTCCCACGGACCATCTACATCATCCGCAAGCCATAACTCAGGTGGGCAAAGTTCCTCGATGGAGAAGCCGTGAATCTCATTCCGAAAGAAGGGCAGAAAGCCGTATTGCTCAACAGCGGCAATCAAGTCATCGGCACTATGCAGTTGTCCGACATCTCGCTCTGACATTACTCTGCCTCTTCAATCACGCCATAATCAATCAGGATATTTTTCTCCGCATACTGCGGGTAAACAATACCCATCATTTCATACTGATAACGTCTCACGCGGCGATGCTCCTGAACCGGCTCCGGTGCATACGCAGCGGTTTCACAGTGCGCATATTCCGGCATTTCCGCAAGATCATCCCGAACGGCACGGATAAGCGCGTCCGCCACATCATCAATGCTTTTGCCGGTTTCCACGGCAACCAGTTCGTGCTTCCGGACTGCCTTGTCCAGATTACCGGGGGAGCGAAACAGCTTGTATTTCATATCATTGCCCGTCCTTTCTCTCTATTGGTCTGTTTATTCTTCCTGAAATCTGTTCTTTAGGGACGCAATCATCGCTTGTGCGGCAATGCTCAGATACAAAACTCCAATTTCATAGATAAATTCGCGGTCGATCTCGATAAAGCATTCTCTAATGTGTGTGAAAACCAGTTCCAGCAAGTCCCTGTACAGTGGATCATCAAAGGGCTTGAACCGTGCAAACTTGCTTTTGGCAGCATCCCATGTCATAGACGCCTCGCCCTCATCACTGGTCATCGCCTCGCAGAGAATCATGCTGACGCCCATTTTCCCGCTGCCGGTCAGGAGCTCTCCTTCGTAATAGCTGAGAAGGTCTTTCTTGCGTCGGAGCGGAACTACGTCGCAGTTGTCATCCAACTCAAATGCGATCAGCTCCGCCGCGAGTTCCCGCCAGACTGCATATCCGGCGTTAATGGTTCCGTCCTCTTCGCGGCTAATGGTATCGTCCATGCAGTATCGTTCATAGAAGTTGTCTCCGCCAAGCTCGTTGCGGGTGCAGAAGATATGCGCCAGCTCATGCAGAAGAATGTGCTTCAACTCTGCCGGATGACGCGCGCAATGTCTGTCCGCAGCAGGATTCCGTCCACGCCGTCTTCCTTACCAACGAAAGCGGAGGCATGAAAGTCAAAATAGCCGTCCTCTGTATAGCGGTCTTCCAGCCGATCAGGGAAATACTGCTTGCAGAACTGTTCAAAGACTTCCTGCTGATTTTCCGTCTGAAAGCAGCACAGCACAAGGTTGTCCTCGCTGAACTCCGTTCCCATGCGCTCGTTAAAGATGGAAGCAGCATAGAAAAGGGCTTCTTTATAGTCGTTGTTGTTCATCTAATTACTATCCTTCATCCTCATTCACCCCTCTGGTCTGACATTTCTCAGGAAGTCAGAGTGCGGTACATACGGTAAATTGAGCTGCCAGCCCATGCGGTTCAGCTCGTTGAGCTTGATCAGCATCAGGTTGATGTTTGTCCCCATTGCAGCAGATAGCTGTACCACATCGTAGTCCTGCTTCATCAGGTCAATCAGCTCATCATCGTCAATGATCAGGTGGGAGGCAAACGCATTTGCTTCATATTCGTGTTTTGTGCGCATATCGAACAGCACAAACTCCGGGAAGCGGCTCGTTTCCTTTGGCAAGATCGCGGTGAAAGGTATCATGCCCGATCTCGTGACCGCAGACCATTTGCATGATTAAATACTCCATGTTGGAGTTCAGAAGAATGTGCCGCTCTTTATGGCGGTAGGTGTACATTCCGAGCAGATCGTTCAGATTGTCAAGGAAATGGAGATGAATTATGCCCAGCTCACGGGCAATCTTCAAGGTATCTCTTGTTCCGCAGCTTTTGACAATGCTGTTCGCCTTTTTGTATATTTCCTCGGAGCGAATTATCACGGGACCTTCACCCCTTTCATGTTGAAAACAGTCAAAGTAAATCCGTCAGGAAACCGAGACGCAGACAGTTATTCCTCTGCGTCCGTCTCGGTCTTCTTGTATTTCTTCGGCGTGTATTTCTCAACATTCCGGGCTTTGGATTCCCAATATATATCCTGCAACGCCTTCATCACCGCATCCTTGTCCTGCTCGGACAGCGTACCGCCCGCAAACAAGCCGGACATCCCTTCAATCAGGTCCTTTGCCTGTTTCATGCCACGGGAGCCGTACTGCTCGGATGCCTGAACCACAAACTCTTCGTCCTCGGTCAGCAGATAGTTCACATCCACCTTGAAGTACTCCGCGATTTTTCTGTAAGCGTCCTTGGTACGGGGAAAGGAAATGCCGTTCTCGTACCGGGTAATCATACGCCTGTTGATCCCCAGTGCATCGGCTACTTCCTGCTGGGTCAGCTTCCGCTTCTCCCGTTCAGCCTTGAATTTCTCTCCAAACGTCATTTTGGTAATCACTCCTGTTCACAAAAAGTTTGCGACATCAAATTGCGCAAGTCTATTGACAAAGGCACTTGAAGTGCGTATAATAATGACTGAGCAATCCAACTACTCATAGTATATCCTGAATTGCTCATCCTGTCAAGGGGCATGAGTAGTTGTACACGAAAAAGTTACATCTTTTGAGCAGTTCAAATGGACAGGCATTTATGCTGCCGAAGATCATCCGTACCGGCATACACCGGTATAAGGGAACAGGAGTGAGAAAAACGCAAATGGCTACACAGTACAGAAAAGCATACGTCCCGGTTACGCTGGATGTGGACAAGGAGGGGGCAATCCTTCCTCGCCTTATCTGGTGGGACAACGGTGTGATCTTTCAAATCGACCAGATTCTTTACAAATGCCCGCGCCACATCCAAGAAGGTTTGGGGCGGAGGCATCCGTTACACAGTTCAGATTCGCGGAAAGGAGTCATTTCTTTTCCACGAAGGAGACAAGTGGTTCGTCGAAGCAAAGGAGGACAACTGCTCATGATTTTATCCCAGCGCCAACTTGAAGAAATTGCAGCCTCAACAACAAAGGACTTCAACCGGGTTCTTTTTTCGGGGATGAGGCTGACAAGCCCGACCGACCAGCTTTGCCAACGCCCATCGATCAGTTTGCAAAGAATTATCTCGGTCTTCGCGTATCATTCGCCCGTCTCTCGCCGGACGGAAGCATCTGCGGTGTAACTGCCTATGCCGACACCGAGTACAAGATCACGGAGCTTGGCATTACGCGCACACTGGCTTTGAAGCGTAATCAGGTCATCTTGGACGAGAGCTTCATTCTATCCGGCAACGTGCAGCGGCTATGCGCCAAGCGCAGATTTACCCTTGCCCACGAGTGCGCCCATCAGATTCTCTTCCAACTGGAATCGGAAGAGGTAAAGGCATCCTGCGAAATGAGATATTCCGCTCGGACTGCTTATACGCCGCGAGAGCTAAAAACCCGTGAGGACTGGAACGAGTGGCAAGCAAATGTCTTGGGCGCGGCAATCCTGCTTCCTCAGAAGGAGGTTGATCTGGCGATGTGTCAGTTTGCGGAAACGCCTCTGATCAATTACGAGGGGAGATATTCGTATGGTGATCTCTTAACGCTGCGCCTTTTCTGCCGGTTGTTCGGTGTCTCCAAGACAACGGCATCTATTCGCCTTCGTCAGCTCGGCTACATGGTAGATCGTCCATTCAGTGAGTATGTTGACCCATTGGAGGTGTGGTAATGAAGAAAGCATCCATTCGGGTTCAGGAACCGACGCCGGAGCTGACCGAAAAAATCCGCAGGGCAAGAGTTGCCATTTCCCAGCAGAAGCCCCGATACCTGAAATGTCCGTATTGTCAGCATAATGCCATTGCTGTCTATGAAGACACGAGAGGTCATGTAGAATCCAAGTGCAAAAAATGCGGACGGATCACAGTCTTTGATGTGCTGAATATGAGAAGACTGCGCCCGCGTACCAAGTAAGAACCAGAGGACAAGCCTCTGTTCTAAAATAAATATATGTCATAGCTGAGCTGTGGAGCCGCCTGATAGGTGAAGTCATCCTAATGCCGCATGAGACAGAGTTTAATTACTCTGTTTTATCGGCATGGGATTCAAACCTCACCGTCATGCGGCTCTTTTTCTGTCTTCACCCTTCCCGCTGCTCCCGCGCAGCGGAAAGGATGAACAATGAAAATCCCTAAGACCCCTATCGCGTTCGATTACGACCTCTGGACTACGGAGGACGGCAAGTGCATGGTGCGCGTGAAACGAACCGGCGAAGTTTCCGAGGTTGACCGCAAGGTTATGAGAATCCTTCGCGCAGAGGAAAAGCGGATCAGACGCTCGTATGGCTCTGACAACACCTCTGAGGATGAGGACGGCGCAGAGAAAATATCTGATACCGTGCTGTCCCTTGACGCTATGCCGGAGGACGATGTGAAGTCCGCTGCATGGCTGGCAGACTCCCGCGACTGCATGGAGGAACTGATCACCGCCCTCAAAGAGAAGGAGCTTCTTTCCATTCTGACCGAGAAACAGCGCGAATTGTATCTTGCGATGACCCGTGAAGGACTGACTCTTCGAGAGTTTGCTCGGAGGAAAGGCATCGGCATCAGAGCTGCATTTGACCTCAAAGCAGCGGTGCAGAAAAAATTTCAAAGAATTTTTTGAGCGGTACTCAACAAACGGCAAAAAGATGTCCGTTGTAAAGTGAAAGGGTCAATCAGACCGCTTCACTGCTCCTTGAAAACTGAATAGTTCAGTGCTGCGGATCTTTCCGCTTCTGCGAAGCAACACAGCTTCCGACGCCAAGACCTCCCGGAAGGGAGTGAGCGACCTCCGGAGAGCTATAACAGTCGTGTGGTGCGGCTGCTTGCGACGATGCAGATGCCGGGTATAATGATACTTCCGTCTTTTCTTTGAAGGGGCGGCTCGGAGCGATCCTCGGAGGGGTGAGAGTCCCATGATACCGATTGACCATTGGTAGTCCGCAGCATTCCCGGAACTACAAAGTTCTTCTGGCAGGGGCGCGAGCTGCAAATATGCCGGACAATGAAACAAACCCAAAAGAAACTTACTATATAGTTTCAGGATGAAAACTATGTGGCAGAGTGTCTTCACAAGATGCTCTGCCATATCCTTTTGTCCTGAATAATTCCACGAAACAGGAGGTGCTTAGAATATGATGGGCATTGAAACAATGAAAAACGTCAGCCCGAAAACGGTTGACCGTAGCACACTCGTTCAGAGAAGCAGCATCCGGCTTGATCCTGCGGCACCGCGAGAGGACAGGCTGAGGGAGTTCATCAAGCAGATCAGAAATCCTTATTGTTATCTGGACGGGAAGACAGTGGTGAAGATCAGCTTCGCCGAGACGGACACGACAATGGAAGATTGTCTGGAACACTATCTGAGAGGTCTTTGATTTATGAACAGTCTGAATCTTTTCGCCCGGTTCTATGGACAAGCGATTGAGCCTGTGGTATAATGAAATCGGTCAAAAAAAGAAGAATACGGATTAAGCCGCTTGCCCTGATGGTCATGTGGCGTTTTCGTGTTCCTCTTCATAAGAGTTGAAGCAAGCCTTCGTCTTTCTGATTTGATGTACCACACCAAACAGAAAAACGGAGGTTATTTTTATGCCAGATAAGGTTTACCGCACGGCGATCTACTGCCGTCTGTCCCGTGAGGATGGAGACAAAGTAGAAAGCAACTCCATCGCCAGCCAGAGAGCCATCTGCGAGGACTATATCGCAAGGCACGATGATTTGGAGCTGGTCTGTGAGCCGTTTGTTGATGACGGGTACAGCGGCGTTTCCTTCAATCGTCCTCAGTTCAAAAAGCTGGAAGAGGCAATCCGCAAGGGTGCGCTTGACTGCATTGTAGTCAAGGATCTCAGCCGCTTCTCAAGAAACTACATCGACGGCGGACGTTACATTGAGAAGATATTCCCGCAGCTCGGCATACGCTTCATCGCAATCAATGATGCGTATGACAGTCTGACCGGTGATCCGCAGTCCGACTCCTTTGTTATCCCGTTCAAAAACCTGATTAACGATTCTTACTGCAAGGACATCTCCATGAAAATCCGAAGCAGTCTGGAAGTCAAGCAGAAGAGCGGTGAGTTCGTCGGCTCGTTCGCGCCTTACGGCTACATGAAATCGCCGGAGAACAAAAACCAGCTCATCGTGGATGAAGCGGTCAGCGAATATGTGCAGATGATCTTTTCCATGTACAAGGACGGCTTCTCCATCGGACGTATTGCAAAGCGTCTGAACCAGATGGGCGTCCTGTCCCCGATGGAATACAAGCATTCCGCCGGTGTGAAGTTCGATACCGTCTTCAAGACCAGCGATACCGCAAAATGGACATTATATAAAGCCGTCCAGCGTATTCTCACCAACGAGGTTTATATCGGCGTTCTGGCTCAGGGCAAGCGAGGCACTCCCAACTACAAAGTCCGCGTTGTGAAGAGCAAGGATGAATCCGAATGGGTCAAGGTTGAGAACGCGCATGAAGCTCTTGTGTCCTACGAAGACTTCATGGCAGTCAAGGTCATGATGCAGAGGGATATGCGCTGTTCGCCCGATCAGGACGAGGCACACCTGTTTTCCGGCTTCCTGTTCTGCGGAGACTGTCAGCAGCCAATGATCCGCAAGACCGTCCCGTCGAAGACAAAAAAGTATATCTACTACGTCTGCTCCACCAATAAGCACAGCCGGACGTGCAGCCCGCACAGCATCGCCGCAAAAGAGGTTGAAGAGAAGGTCTTCCGTGCCATTCATGACCAGATCGAGCTTGTCATCAATCTGGAACACGCGCTTGCGATGATAGAACGGCTTCCGTCTCAGAGCCGTAAGGCTTTCAACTTAACGAAGCACAGATTGCCAAAATCAAGGAAGAGATTGAGCGGTATCAAAAGCTCAAGCTGGGGCTTTACGAGAACTTCATCGGCGGCGTCATTGATAAGGCGGAATACTTCGAGTTCCGCAGTAGCTACACCAAAATCATTGAAGACAAGCAGGAAGCACTTCTGCGGGTCAAAAAAGAAATGAAGCAGGCTGTCACAACCGGAACGACCGAACGAAACTGGGTGACGCTTTTCAAGCAGTATGAAAACGTCGAAGAACTGAACCGCCGTGTGCTGATGTCGCTGGTTGACCGCATTCTGATTCACGAAAACCATGCAATCGAAATCGTCTTCAAATACAGGGACGAATACCAGCAGACGATTGAATACGTTCTCGGCTATGCCGACGAACTGGATATTGCCGTATAAAGGAGGGATGAGCAAATGGCAAGAAAAAAGCAGAAAGCAAATTGCAGTTGAAGAGCCGGTTATCGAGTCTGTTTCTTCCGAGGTCTTCTCAACAGCCATCATCTATGCCCGTCTTTCCGTTGAAAACAGCGGCAAGTCTGAAAAGGTGGATGTCATCGCAAATCAGATTGAGATTTGCAAGTCCTACATCGCAGAGCGTCCCTACCTGAATCTGATAGATACCTATGTGGACAACGGACGAACGGGTACGGTTTTTGACAGACCGGAGTTCAACCGTCTGATGAACGACATCCGCACCGGCAGGATCAAGTGCCTTGTAGTTCGTGATCTTAGCCGGTTCGGGCGTGACTACATTGAGGCAGGAACCTATCTGGAACGGGTCTTTCCGCAGATCGGGCTTCGGTTTATCGCCGTCAAGGAAAGCTACGATAACTTTGATACGGACGGCTCCGGCGAAAGTCTCATCATCCCTCTGCAAAACATGATCAACACCCTCTACTCGAAGGACATCTCCCGCAAGGTTTCTACTGCGCTCAAGGCGCAGATGGAAAGCGGAGAATTCAAGAAGCGCAATCTCCCGTATGGTTATCGCTGGATCGGATGAGGAACACAGCAATATGGTTTTCGATGAGGAAACCGCGCCGATTGTCCAGAAGATTTTCCAATGGAAGATTAAAGGACTGTCTCTTCCTGCGATTGCGGACCGGCTTGATGCAATGAATGCGCCCAATCCGGAGTTTCAGAAGTATCAGGTCGGCGTCCGCACAGGCAATGCTACGGCAAAGAAGATTTGGAACAAGTCTTCACTCACTACCATTCTGGATAATCCCCATTACGTCGGAGATACCGTTCTCGGACGGACGCTGAACGCCATCTACAAGGGCGTCAGGAATCAGCATATCGACCGCGAGGAATGGATCGTCTTTCCCAACACGCATGAGGCAATCATTTCCCGTGAGGACTTCCAGAAGGTACGAGAGCTGCGCGACGCTGCTGCAAGGACAAGAGTTGAGATGATGGAGCGCACGGAGGAAATCCGCGCTACGCTGATCAATCTCTTTGAAGACAAAATCGTCTGCGCAGACTGCGGCAGGAAGCTCTATTTCCATCGCAAGCGCGTTGACAAGCGTAAGGACGGCGCATGGTACGCCTTCTATGAGTGCAGTTCATCCGTCAAGCGCGGCAATCTCTGTACGCCGCACTATACGCGGCAGGACAAACTCGAAGCCGATGTGCTTGCGGCGATTCAGCTTCAAGTCAAGGCGGCTCTCAATTACGACAAGCTGCTTGCCAAGCTGAGAAACAGCGAAAGCGAACGCAGCATCCGCGATCAGCAGAATGCACTCATTACAAGTCTGAATCTGAAACTCTGCGGTATTTCCAAGAAACGCACCCGTCTCTACGAGGACTTCACGGAAGGCGTTCTCGATGAAGAGGAATACGCCTTTGCCAAGAAAGCCTACGATGAGCAGTATGTCGATCTTTCACGGCGGCTGGATGAAGCGGTTCAGCGGAAGGTCAAGTTTGCCGAGGCAATGTCCGAGGACAACAAGTGGCTCACGCTGATGAAATCCGTCAGCGGTGCAACGATGCTCTCTCATGAGTTAGTTGACGAGTCCATAGAGCTTGTGAAAGTCCATGAGGACGGCTCAATCGAGCTGGTCATGAAATACGGCGATATTTATGCTCTGACCGTTCAGAGTATCAAGGAAGTACAGGAGGCGATGTAAATGAGCAAGGAATACAACATCGGCATCTACATCCGCCTCTCAATGGCTGATGAAGATACCGGCTATGGCAGCAAGGCGGAAAGTGACAGCATCGGCAACCAGCGTATGCTCATCAATCGCTTTCTCGACAATCATCCGGAGCTGTCTCGCTGTCAGCGGTCTGAGTTTGCGGATGACGGTTATACCGGCACGAACTTTCACCGTCCTCAGTTCACGCAGATGATGGAGAAGGTCAAGCGCGGCGAGATTAACCTGATCTGCGTCAAAGACTTTTCCCGCTTTTCTCGTGACTACATTGAAACGGGAAACTATCTGGAATGCACTTTTCCATTCATGGGCGTCCGCTTTATTTCCATCAACGACGGCTATGACAGCGACGATTACAAAGGTACAACGGGCGGTCTGGAAGTGGTTATGCGCAGCATCATCTATGCGGCATACAGCAAAGACCTCTCCGTAAAGACCACATCGGCAAAAATCCAGATGATGAAGCAGGGCAAGTATGTCGGTGGCTATGCCCCATACGGCTACGTCCTGCATCCCACCATTCGGAACAAACTTGCCGTAGACCCGGAGGCGGCTGATGTGATCCGTCGTATTTTCCGCGAGGCGCTGGAAGGCAGCAACACCTCTCAGATCGCCCGCAGCCTGAATGATGACGGCATCCCGACGCCGGGGCAATACTTCAAGAGCAAGCATCCCGACAAGAAGAAGTTCAGTAACATGAGCGAGAAAATCAGTTGGGAAACCGTGATGGTCTATAACATCCTCAAGAATCTCGTCTATACCGGAACGCTCGTCAGCCACAAAATGAAGTCCTGCGGAGTTGGCTCAAGGCGGCAAGTTCCCAATGAGCCGATTATCGTAGAAGGAACCCATGAAGCCATTGTCAGCAAGGAGGATTTTGAGCTTGCTCAGAAGGTCATTCGAGGCGGTGAAAGAAATCCCACACGCAAGCAGCATGACTATCCGCTCAAGGGACTCGTTCGCTGCGGCAACTGCAAGCGCGTGATGACACGCCGCAAGAATCAGGCTGGCATCCGTTTCTATCAGTGTACGCACTCAGTCAACAACGGAAATACAGACTGTCCGGTTGGCAGGAGCTTTCCGGAAATGGACATCGAAGAGATCGTCTTCCATGCTCTTACTCAGTTCCTTGCGTTGGCACAGAGGGAAGCAGTCCAAAACCGCGAAGTCGGTGATCTGCGGAAATCTGCCATCAAGGAATGCGCTGATAAAATCCGCACTCTGCAAAAGCAGAATGAGCAGCACAAGGCGTCCGAAGCTGAGGCTCTACGAGAAGTATGCCGCCGGGAGCATCACGAAGGAGGCATACATTCAGCAGAAGGCGGCAGCAGATGTGAAGATTGCTGAAAACGATGGAGCAATCCAGCGCAGTCACGAGCGGATGAAGGAGCTTGACTCCGAGACCGCCTGTTCAGATGAAAAGCTGGATGCGGTCTGCGAACAGTACGCCGACTGCAAAGCTCTGACCTATGAGCTGACCCACGCATTCATTTCTGCGGTCTACATTTACGATCTCGACAACATAGAAATCGTCTGGAAGTTCAAGGACTTCCTCAATACATCGGAAGGAGAAGCCAAATGAAAGTATTTCTTTATATCCGTGTTGCCTGTGCGGATCAGCTTGCGGCAGAAAGCCAGCGTGAAGAGCTGGAACGCTATGCGAAGGACAAGGGCTATGATGTAGCTGCTGCGGTTGCCGCAGACGGCATCTCCGGCGTCCATACGGAAGGCATCATGAACTTCTTGATGAACGAAGCCAAGCGTCAGGGCATCGGTACAATCCTTACCCGTGACGCTTCGCGGATCAGCCGGGACGCTTCCTCTTTCATGAGGTTTGAGGCGCGAAAGTTCGAGAGAACGGCATCCGGTTTGAGTATCTGTCCAAGCCTGACAACGAGCTTCCGGTTACTCCAATGATGGAGGCGTTTGAGACGGCGTATAAGAAGCGTCGCACAAAGAACGGCAAAAGAGCATAGAGAAAAATGCAAGCCGTTCACGGGTGGTTGTCCACCTATGAACGGCTTGTAAATTCTCAAAATTTTTTTAGTCCCTACTTGACACAAGA
>VOFJ01002733.1_pt1 | contig 35574 bp, 65 predicted proteins | sample 5384081 | NCBI WGS metagenome assembly VOFJ01 (sample SAMN12384729, study PRJNA508395) | human gut metagenome | isolation source: healthy gut I | host: Homo sapiens
TATTCTTTTTCATAGTCTCTCCCAAAGCTTCCCTTTTCTATACACGATAACGGTTAAAACAGGAATACATCTCCTGCACCCGCGGCATGGCATAACCGCCGGAAACGATACCGTTTTCTGCCAGAAAACGCATGCCGGACGTTTCGAGTTCTTTCTGTAACTGTACAACGACTTCGGCAATTGTCCGTTTGCCGTCCACCAGGTGTTCGACCGCATATTTTAAGAGCATGCCAAGGCACGCAGTCTGTTCGCTGTCGATCAGCTGTTCTAAATACCGCAGATCCACGGTCTGCTTTCCGATGGCAAATCCATCCGTTCCCATGGTTTTTAATTTTAACCGCTCCGGCTCATTTTTGCGCACGGCTCCGCTCCGGTAGTCCCTGCGTTTTGTGGCACCGTTTTTATCTTTTTCCATGATCCGGTGACTGTGTGGCAGGGCGAACGGATGTGGCTTTTCTTCTGAAATCGGAAATTCTTTTTGCACAATGCCTTCGCCTTTTTTTGTGATGTCAACCGGCTTGTAGCATCCATCTGGATCACAGTATCCGCAATATGGAAAAAGGCACCGGAACTGCCCGCTACCAGGATGGTAGAAATTCCTGCCTGCTCATACAGTTCCCGCGCACGGGGAAAGAAACGGTGTGATCGGCTCTTTTTCCCGGCTGATCACATGCTGCATAAAGGCATCTCGCACCATAAAATTAGTAGCTGATGTATCTTCATCCAGCAGAAACAGGCGGCTTCCCGCCTCCATGCCTTCCACGATCCCAGCTGCCTGCGATGTGCTTCCGCTGGCATCTTCCGTTGAAAAAAATGATGGGTATCTTTTTCCGTTTGGAAGATCATTGATAAACATGGAAATATCTACATTTTTGATAAACCGTCCGTCCTCCGAACGAAGTTTTTAAGGCGGTCTCATCCGTGATCACAAACTCTCTGCCGTCCCCTGCGATATGGTTATAAACGCCCAGTTCGAGTGCAGTCAGAAGTGTGGATTTTTCCATGATAGCCGCCACCGACGATCAGTGTGATTCCTTTCGGGATTCCCATACCGGTGACCGCACCCCTGTGCGGAAGCTGCATCGTCACCCTAAGGGATTCCGGAGAGGTAAAGGCTACGGACTGTTTCATCGGCCGGGAGGAAATCCCGCTTTCCCGTGGCAGTACCGCATCATCGGCAACAAATGCAACCAGCCCCTGTTCTTTCAGCTGGTCACGGACTGCCTGCTGGTCTTCTGCCAGTTCCACGGCATCCCGGATTCTGCGGGCATCGAGATTCTTATAATAAAATGAATGCTTTACACATTCCGGCAGATAGGTAAACAGAATTTTCTCCAGTTCCCTGGCATTGATCGTCCGTCCGTTTGCCGGAAATCCTACCGCAAAACGCGCGGTGATTTCTTTTTCGTTCACTTCACAGGCTGTCCGGGTCAGAATCTCCTGTCCGCAGTGGGTTACCGAGATCAGGCCGCTCTTGCCCGATCCCTTCGCCTTAAATGTAGAAAGTGGTTGATCTGTGCGGCAAACGTGCGCAGCAGTTCATCTGCCAGTGCTGTGCGCGTCCGTGTATTTTTCATGGCATATTCCGGAAATGCCGCTGCCTTTGTATCCACGGTCACGCGTACATGGGAAGGTGCCGCAAAAGGATCTCCCTGCACATGATCGATGGATAACACATAGTCTGCAAACCGGTAACTTCCCCGCAGGGATTTGTATGCCGGATAACTTTTATGATCGATACTCCGTAACGTTTCTCGTAAATTGCTGTCTGATTGCATAATGACTCCTGTTTTCTTTTTAAACGGAATGGTTCCGCTTTTTTCTTTTTTCTTTAACAGCGCAGAAGTATCGAGTGCCTGGGAAGCCGTTTCCTCCGGTTTTGCTTTCTTTGTCTTTTCCTTTGGTTTTTCTGCTTCCGGCTCCGGCTGCCCGTCTTCTGCTGTTTTTTCTTTTTGTCATTATAGCTTTTTTTGCCGGCTTCGTCCAGTGTGGCATTGGCGGAACATAGGCAAACCGCCGCATGGCGATATCTGCAAGAAATACGAAAAGCAAAAGGATTAAAAGCGGATTGGTCAGACAAACCCGTGCCCGCCCGGAAGCTTTTAACTTCTTCCATACATTCTTCTTCGGGGAAAGCATCTTTCCATACTGTTTGATAAACGCACAAAAAAGCTGTCGTTTGTCAGCGCAAATTTGTACTCCTGCGAATACTGCACCACGGCTGCGGTGGTCAGGGCATTTTCGATTTTTTTGCCGTTTTTCCGCTGCACGCTCAGATTGTAGACACCGGAGGCTGCCGTATCCAGCTGTGCCTCATAAGTTCCCCGGCGCACTTGCGGTCAGTTTCGCCTGATGCGTTTTTCCATCCGGATCCGTGTACACAGCCTCCACCTGTGTCTGCTCTGCGTAGTCTTTGGCATAATAGGTAACTTTTGTTGTTCCGTTTACGGTAGTTACGTCCACACGGTCTTCGCCGAGTGCTGTATTTCCCGCACTGTAATCGATGATCCGCTTCCACAGCTGCACGTAATCATTCTGCTGTGCCAGCCCGGCAGTCCAGCGGTTTGTCACATCGGTATTCCACGCAACCGTATGCCCCAGTCCATACTGCATGACAGACAAAATCGGGTCATCCTTTTTCGGCAGATGCCAGCAGCACATTGGCTCCGGTTTTCGGAGAGGCACTCACGTACCCTTTGATCTGCGGCCAGCCATCGGCAAAGAGAGATTTTTTCGTGATGGCATTGCTGCTGTTTCCTTTCAGTGAAAACTGTCCGTTCTGCAAATAGGTATCTCCATTTAAAAATACTTCCTGTGCAAAGATTTTCGGGATATCGGTTGAGATATCGGAATAATAATAGCGGCCGTTACACTGCGTTGCCAGTCGTTCCAGAAGCTGTCTGTCAGACGACTCTCCAACCGCTACCGTGGAAAGAGTTACATCGGCATCCTTGCAGTCCTTGATGATATCTTCAAAATTTCCGGTTTCCCCCTGTCCATCCGTCAGAAGGACAATATGCTTTAGCTGCGCCTTGCTCTTCTTGATTTCATTTAGTGCCGCACGCACGGCCGGTTTGATGGTCGTTCCACCGCCTTCGCTGATCGTCTCGATGCTTTGATGGATCTTGTCTTTATCCTTCACTTTTTCCAGCGGCACCTGCCAGGTGTAACCATCATCAAAGGTTACCACACCGACTTCATCTTTCGTATCCAGCTGATCCACAGCCGCTTTGGCAGCCGCGATCGCCAGATCCAGATTGGTGCCTCCTTCGGTCTGTTCCGACATACTGCCCGAATGATCAATCACCATGACCATTGCCAGATTCTGTTTCTCATTTACCCCGCGCAGCTGCATATCGACCGGAAGAAGTTTCTCCAGTTCCGTATCCAGATATCCGCCCAGTGCAAAACTGTCCTCACCGCCGCATGCCACCAGACCGCATCCGTAGTCTTTCACATAAGTTTTCAGATTTTTTAGAAAGCCCTCCGGCAGATCTGTCCGGTACACATTTTTCCAGAATGATGCTCTTGTACTGCAGCATCTCTTTTAAAGTATCCGGTGCACTGACTGCGGATACCTGCCGGTAATTGCATCCGGCAGCATCCAAAAGTCCTAAAAACGGTGTGCTGTCCTCTCCCATTCCGGATACAATCAGAATCTTTGGCAGGGAATCCACCGTCGCATACGTACCATAATCATTGTTTTTTCACAGGTGTCCTTCGGTGCCTTCACGCGCACGGTATACTGCTGCGCATCGGTACCGACTACCTTCTGTTTCAAAACAAAACGGTTGCTGCCTTTGTTTAAATGCACGCCTGTCTGACTGACCATCTCCGTTCCTGCAAAAGCTGCAGCTTCGCATCGGTCTCATAGTTGCTTTCCACAGTTACGGTCATGGAATAGGAATCACCCGGATAAAGATACTCCGGCATTTCCACGTTTTCGATATAGGCATCGCTCCCCTGCTTTGTATCTTCATAGAGAACCGAATACAGCTGCACGTTTTTTGCCGTCAGTGCCGATGCCGTATGCTCGATGTTTCCCTTTGTCTGCTTTCCATCCGTAAGCACCACAAGCCGTCCTGCCGCATTGTCCGGGATCATGGAAAGTCCTGTGGAAACGGCTTCCTCAAGGTTGGTTGCATCCGCCTCCGGTGCCGAGAGAATCTGAAAACTGTGTTTCTCACTGGTCAGAAACTGTTCCACAACCGCATTGGCTCCAAACGTTACGATGGCATACTGATTGTTCTTTGGCATGTCTTTGACCTGCCGGCTCATATACTGCTCCATCTGCGTGAGATTTGCGGCATTGCTCTCCGACAGATCAACCAGAAAAACGGTTGTGTCTTTCGCGTGGGAAAGCGGCACCGAAATTCCACAGACAGCCAGCACCAAAAAGGGCAAGCCCCACCAGACGCACCGCAAGATAAAACCGCCCACGGTAACGCATCTGCCGGACATAACAGATCCACTCCAGTATCATAAGAAGAAGCACAAGGATAAGGATGACATTGCGCATCTGCTTTCGCACAAGCTGCCGCTGCATCGTGTTGCGGCTTCCGGAATCGCCTGCCGTGATCCGTCCATCCGACTGGCTGCTGCATGCAAATTTTACAATATAGGATTCCTTTCTGTCCCCTGCTTTTACGTTAAACAGTCCTGCCTGATCGGTAGGTGCTGCAATCTGCTGCACGTCCACACCGTTTAATGCATGAAACTGCACGGTATCTCCGGCATCATAGACGTTTTGGGAAAGAAGGGAACTATCCTCAAGATAATGCAGCGCATGGTTCATAAATACCGGAAACTCCGGCTGCAGGGCAAAATCCGATTCCCGCAGGTCAAATCCGAGTACGACCTCCCGGATTCCGTCATGTTCCCCGTAGTATGCGGCGCACTTCTTTCCGCTCCACAGAAAGCCCGTGGCTTCCAGACCGGCAGATCATACACATACGTCTGATTTACCCCCGAGCGCAAAGTCCCGGATTCCGGAAGTCAGTTCGGTATCGCTGGCGGACAGGCTGACATTTTTTTTCCTCGTTCTTTCCCTCTTTGGCAAAAATCATCTGCGCCTTCTGCTGATTAGATTCCTGCACTGCCGTATCCGCATCAAAAAAATACAGACCCCCGGATCGTCACGGTCAAGTGCATCCGTTGTTTTTGCCTTGGAAAGATTCTCTCCGGTCACGGCAAGATACGCTTTTTCGATATAGGTATTTCCTTCCCCGATCAGTGTGGCTTTGCTCGTGGAAACCTGGTCTTTGAGTGCATAGGCACAGTTATCCTCATGTAAAGGAATCCTTCTGGCTGCTGCCGGCAAATGTCACTGCGGAAAGTTCGGTGTGCAGCGGCTGGTTTCCCCCAGTTCACCTGTTTAAACAGGCAGGTATACGTCTCGTCTGCGGCAAGGGAAAGTGTACGCACTTCAAGAATTTTCTTTCCCTCATACAGCGTAATCTCCATATTTGCCGCATGATCGCTGTAATTTGTCACGCCTGATGCAACCGTATACGTGTCCCCACGGCTGTCTTTGGTGCAGGACAGAAACGTATTCGCCACGTTAGAAACGGGACTTCCCACCACGCGGATGGTTGCCTGAAGCTGACTTTTGAGATTTTTTCGTCTGTTTTGCCCCTATGCCGTCGGTATAGACGATGACATCTGCCAGATCGTTCTTTTTGTCTTTTTTTCTGCACAGTCTGTACGGTTGCCAGTGCATCGGAAAGCGATCCGGCTGTGTCCGTGCCCTTGATGTCTGCCAGCGTCCGATACAGTGCTTTTTTCTCGGAAGTATGGACGGCAAGCAGATTGGTTCCCGTGCCGTCACAGGTAACAATGGATACTTTTGCCCCATCCGAAGCGGCAATCTGCTCTTTGATCTCACTTACGGCTTCCCCTAAGCGGGTATTGCCCCTTTGGTGAGATGCTTCATGCTTCCGCTGGTGTCAATCAGATACACCACGTCCGTACTGCCTGTACCCCTTACGCTGTATAAACGGTGCCATCAGTGCCAGAATAAGCAGCAAAGGATCACGATCTGCAGATACATCAGCAGATTGTGCAAAAAACTTTTCCCAGAACGTTTTAGACTGTTCATTATAAAAAAGCTTCTTCCACAACAAGTTCGAAGACACTGGTGTGTCTGTCCCCTTTGGCACAAGCAGATATAAAATCACAACAACCGGAACCGCCAGCAAAAATGCCAGTGGCCACAAACTCTCAAATATCATAATCCATCCTCAAATTTTTTTCTCAGACAAACAAAGGTCTTAAATCTTCTAAAATAAGCGCACGTCTCTCTTTTTCGGAATCACAGAGTATATAAGTGCCTCCGGCAGCCGATGCACTTTTTTTCAGCCGCACAGAAAGCTTTTTGCAGTTCCTGTTCATATCGCGCAATCACATCCGCACGCATCGTCACGCGCAGTTTTTCTTTGGACTCCATATCTATCAGATTGCGCGTACCGTCCATTGTCACACGCAGTTCTTCCGCACACAGTGTCTGAAGCAACACGGGTCTTTGTTTCGTAAAGTCCAGATACTGCATCGTTTTTTCCAGACAATCCTGCGTGGGATCTGTCGCTGCTTCGGTCAGGAAATCACTGACGATCACGGTAACTCCCGCCCCACGCCTCTGCATCTGGCGCACGGCGGAAAAAGAATCCGTCTCTGTCCCCGAAAATGTGCGTGCCTGTAGCCATCCAAGTACTTTTGGCAGTGCATTCTTTCCCCCGGAAACCACAAGCGGAGTTCCCATCTGGCTGCTGTCATACAGCACCAGCCGGTCCATATGGTGCAAAGTCAGAAAGGCAATCACCGCGCACAGATCCTGTGCCAGTTCTGCCTTGCTCTTTTTTTCCATAGTGCATTGATGCACTGGTATCTAGAATAACCGATACCACTGCTTCCTTTTTCTTCGAAATATTCCCGGATATACATGCGCTCCGACCGCGCATAGACATTCCAGTCCAGCCTGCGCAGATCATCTCCCGGCATATACTCCCGGAAATCGGAAAATTCCGCAGAAGTCCCTTTCTGTACGGATCTGCGGTTTCCTGCCATATTCTGGCTGCTTTTCTGTTTCATCGCGATCACAAGCCGCGACAGCTGTTCATAAATTCCCGCATCAAGCATACAGTCCCTGTTCCTTTTCTGTTAAGATCTGCCCAATCACCGCATCTTCCGTAATCCCCTCCGATACTGCATCGAAACTGAGCAGAATCCTGTGCCGCAATACCGGAAGTGCGACACATTTGACGTCCTCAAACGAGACATTCAGGCGGTTTTCCATAAACGCGCGTGCCCTGGCTGTGCGGATCAGTGCCTGTGCCGCACGCGGGCTTGCCCCCTCCCGGATATACGGATTGTCTGCATGAGTTGCCATAACCAGATCCAGAATATAATCCATGACGGCATCCGCAATCGGAATCTGTGCAACGCATGCGCGCGCTGCAAGCAGGCTTTCCCGATGGCCCATGACCTTTGCGATCTTTGGCGGATGGTTTCCCTCCGTCAGTTCCACGATTTCCCGCAGTTCCTGCCGATCCGGAAATTTTACCAGCACTTTAAACAAAAAAAACGGTTCAGCTGGGCTTCCGGCAGCGGATAAGTTCCCTCGTTTTCGATCGGATTTTGTGTGGCAAGCACCAGAAACGGCTCCGGCAGCTGATGGCTGGTCGTTCCGATCGTCACGGTGTGTTCCTGCATGGCCTCTAAGAGAGCTGACTGTGTCTTTGGCGTGGCACGGTTGATCTCATCCGCCAGCAGCAGATTGGCAAAAATCGATTCCTTTTTCAAACCGGAATGCACTTTTTTGCTCTTCTTTTTACGATGATGTTGGTACCGGTCACGTCACTCGGCATCAGATCCGGGGTAAACTGGATTCTCTGGAAACTCAGATCACACACCTGGCTGATCGTGCGCACCAGCATGGTCTTTCCCAGTCCCGGCATACCTTCTAAGAGTACATTTCCGCCCGCCAGAAGTGCCAGCATGATTGACCTGGCGGATGACGTCTTTTTGTCCGATAATTCCCTTTGCAATTTCCTGTTCACATGCCATGGTGTTCTGCTGGCATACTTCATATTCTGTCATAAGATCTCCTCTCCATCAGTTCAGATTTTCAAAATAATTCCGGATGACATCTTCCATGCCGGCCGGGTATTTTCCATTGGCAATGCCTTCGTAGGCCTCTTTCGTGTAATCGCCGACCACGGAATCTAAATCCACGTGTTCGCCTTTCCATGCCAGACCATTCTTCGCCTTGTAATAATCGGAATTCTTCGAATCCCCCCTTGTCCTTTGTGATACTGCTGTCGTTTCCGAGTTTATTCGGAACACTCACATAATCATGTGTTCCCCCTCGGATCCGGTTCCGCGTCCGCTGCCTGTTCCGTTTCCTGTTCCACTTCCGTTTCCGCTTCCTGTCCCCTTGCCGTTTCCGCTTCCACTTCCATTGCCACTTCTACTTCCGTCCTTTCCACTGCCCGGATCTTCCCCCATCCCCGGAATCCTGGGAACTGGTTTCCGAAGACTGCGTGGATTCCCCACGCTGCGTACCGCTTTGTGTAGTGTTTTGTGTAGTGCTTTGTACATCCCCCTGTGCCAGCTGGTTTCCTGTATTGGTATTCACCTGGATATTTTTTTAAGTACCGATGCCAGGACATCTGCCCCGGAAATCTGTGCCGCCTGTCCATACTTGTAGGAAAGTTTCTGCCCGGCAGATGCCAGTGCCTTCTTCGTATCTGCCTGCTGCATTTCTTTTTTTGCGATAAGGCCAGTGACTGTATCAGTTCCTGCAGGGCTTTCTTTTGTTCTTTTGTCATGGAAGAGGTGTCTGTCTGTTTTAAGGCATCCATCACTTTTTGGATTTCTTTTTTCCTTTTTTCCCGGGCTTCCTGCCGGATGGCATGCCGCTGCTGCGCCTGTTTATGCGCGGGGGACGGCACAAACGAAAGAACAAGCGCCAGCCCAAGGGAAAGAAAAAAAGTGCCACAAGTTTCCTTCTATCCGGACAAACACGCGCCTTTTTTTCCATGCATGGTCTTCCTGTAACATATGCACGGCATCTCTGCGCTGCATCCGGTCGATACTACCCTCTTTTCCAATACGCCCATATGCCGTCACGATCCGTTCCTGAAACCCGGAAACGGTCGATCTGCTGTGCTGCCTGTACCATGGTACATCTCTTCATTACCGTATAAATGCCTCCAGCTGCCGCACCACATAAAACTGCCAAAACAGCCCACACATGCACCGTATAAAAAGGGACAAACACCGCACATCCTTCCAGCACCATGGCGATGGTTCCACCTGCGGCAATTCCTGTGCTTTCATAGCGCAGGAACTTTTTACGTTCTGTTTTCTTTTTGCTGTAACGGATTTCCTGCAACAGAAATGCTTTTTCATCCATGCTGCTTTCCCCTGCATGTTTTCTTCCATATCCTGCCATCGGATTGATCCGCCGCATCGCAATCAGAAGAAAGACAAATGCCAGTGCCACAAATAAAAGCGTGGAAACGGCCATCCATCCATAATGGACGGCAGCGCCCGAAACAGAAAATGTTTTCCCGTAATTTGTGATCAGTTCTTCCGCCACGGATGTTCCGGTCATACTCCATGTAAAAAATTCAAGCAGATACATACCCGGATTGACCAGAAGCACCCAGCAGGATTTTTTCCGGTACCCCACCTGACAAGCGGACAACCGTGGTGACCAGATAGGGAAGAAAACTTCCGATAAACAGCAGAACATAGATACCATACGATAAAATTATGGCACTGATCGTTTTTTTACAGATGGAAGAACACAAAATTCCAATACTTGCAGAAACGAACGAAACCAGTAATGATACTGCCAGAAACCAGAACAGATTGCCCCATGAGAGTCCGCCGATGACAAATGCCAGTGCTACGATCGGAAGTCCTGCCACCACATAAAACATGCTCTGGATCATCGCGGTGAGCACCTTTCCCATAATAATGGAAAATCCGGTCATGCTGGTTGTCATCATAATATCAAAGGTCTGCCGCTCTTTCTCACCCGAAATTGCAGAAGCCGTGCGCACCGGGACTACCACTCCCAGAATAAAAATCTGCGTGACCGCAAGTGCCGGATACAGCCAGACAATGCTGCTGTATATGTTTGCAGACGAATAGGTCATCTGCTGGGGAAAACAAAAACATGGCAAAGAAAAATACAACTGCCATAATCGCCTCATAAACAAATATTTCCCAGCAGCAGCGCATACTGCGCGCCTGTACTTTTAATATCTTTTTACCATTGGATTAATTCTCATCTTCCTGCCCTCCTGTCAGCTGCATAAACAGGGATTCGAGATTTCCCTCTTCTTTATAAAATCCTGTCACGATAATTCCATTCTGTATCATCTGTGCGATCAACTGCGCGATTTCTTCCTCTTTCATGGCATGCGAGATATGGATTTCCTTTTCTCCCACCGATTCCACACGGATCTGGGGTGTTCCTTAAGCATGCGCACTGCCGGCTCCATCTCCCCGTGAACCGAAACCACGATCCGGTTTCCACCGAAAACATGTTCCATGACATCCTCGATGTTTCCTGCTTCTACGAGTTTCCCGTGATCCATAATACCGATGCTGTTGCACATCTCTGCCAGCTCCGACAAAATATGGGAACTGATCACAATGGTTTTTCCCATGCTGCGCAGATTCTGCAAAAGTTCTTTCATCTCCACACGCGCACGCGGGTCCAGACCGGAATTCGGTTCATCCAGCACCAGAAGGGAAGGATTGTGGATGAGTGCCCGTGCCACACACAGCCGCTGCTTCATTCCGCGGGAAAGCGTATCCACATAAACCTCTTTTTTTGTCTGACAGATTGACCAGCTCGAGCAGATCATTGGATACCGCGGTGATCTCCCTGGAAGTCATACGGTACATGGAACCGTAAAAATCCATATATTCGCTGACTTTTAAATTGTCATACACACCAAAGAAATCCGGCACATAAACCGATCTGCTTTTTTTGATTTCCTTCGGATGCAGCAGGGCATCCACGCCATGGATCGTAATGGTTCCTTCTGTCGGCGGCATAAGTCCGCATACCATCCGGATTGTTGTTGTCTTTCCGGCTCCGTTTGGTCCCACAAAGCCAAACAGATCCCCTTTGGGCACATGCAGGTTCAGATCCCTGACTGCCTGAAATTTTCCGTAGTTTTTATACAAATGACTAATTTGAAGCATTGGACACCTCCTGACCGGCAATCGTATACAGACAACCAAACGAAATTTCCGAGCACCTGCTCTCTATGGTTTTTCCGTAGTCTGCGGTTACTCCTTCCACTACAACAGTACCCGACACATCGTTCTGCCGCCGGATCTGGCACAGTCCCAGATACAGTGCGGCTGCCATATCCTTATGCTTATACGAATATGTATTTCCATTCATGTTGTCTTGCGATAACACGCTGTAGACATCATCAAAATAAGAAATCTGCTGGGACAGCAGTGGTTTTTACTTTTCCCGTCTATCGTTATGGTCTCACCTGCTTTTACATCCGAAAATACCATGACCGTATCATCCGACACGCAGACAAGATAAGGGAAATCATAGGACGTGTTGTTTGTTATGCTTCCCCCTGTTTCTGCTGCGTGAGCACCAGACCACTGGTGTCTATGCTTCCACATCCTTTGGCAGTTCCTGCCGCAAACAGATAGGCATTTTCAAAATTGCTCTGCGGTTTTACCCCAAGGGACAGACCCCTGTCATATTCCACCAAATAGTGATAACGGTCTGCATATACCCTGCCGGAAGATGCCATGCTGTATGATTCACTGAGACCTGTACCGCCATATGCGTAATTATCATTCAGCCGTACTTTCCACGGTTTTACCCCGGAATGATACGCATTGTAATAGGTGGTGATACCGGTGGTACTTTTTCCATCCGCCTGCTGTGCGGTCACCGAATAAACCCGTGTCTCATGCAGCTTTAAATTCCGTCCGCCGATAAAATACCACACCGATAAAGATTATGCCAAGCGCCGGTACCCCAGCCAGTACCAGTCTCTTTTTTTTCATCTTGCAAAGCAGAAGATAAAGCACCATTCCAACAACGATCACATAGACCACTATCAGAACTTTCAGCCAGGAAAAATCAATGCCGTATTGAGGTGGTCAATGACACCGAATGCATTTTCCCCACTCCATCCCCATTCCTCGTCATTGACATACTGGGAATAGCTCATGGAATATCCTGCCACCTGGTCATAAATTCCGTAACACAGATCCGGGGAAACTTTCTGCATCTGTTTTTCGCCAAAAGAAATGGCACATACACCGATGGCACCATCCCCACAGGCATACACCCACCCCGGATAAGCTTCGCTTTTACTTGCATTTGTATTGTTCCGCTGCAGCTTTGCAACCGGCATCTGTGAAAAATCAATCCCGGTAAATCCGGAATAACTTCCCAGTTGCTGCATTTCTTTCGATACCTCATTTTTCTTCTCCCCCACTTTGCTGACGCTTTTGCAGCTGACCTCCATAAATGAGGAATCAAAAACCACCCAGTGTATCTTTGCCGCGCTCTCCGGTTCCAATCAGCAGCCATCCACCGTTTTTTCACCCATTTCTCGATTGCTTTGATCTTCTCTTTTCCAAGTGAACTCACATCGTAGGAATCAATCACAAGAAAATACAGTTCATCCAGCTGTGCCTGCAAGGTATCTGCGTCCATCTGTGTCAGATATACATTCTGGTCTTTTCCGTGAAGATAATAGGTCTGGCCGCTCATGCTCATCCAGCCAAGCGCATCATAATGATCCGAAAGCACCCCCACACCAATACCGCGCTTTTCTTTGCCAAAAATACTGGCAAATGCTTCCTTTGCCACAACGTTTCCCCTTTTCATCGATAAACGCCACGATTCCGTTTCCGCGCGTCTGGCTGACATCGGCATACGGAATGGTCATTGTATACTGTTTTTTTCCGTTCTGCGGCAATGTCAGGCACTTTGTTCAAATGCACAGCCGCTGGAGTTGTCTGTACCGGAAAACACCAGCCGCACCTTTCCGGAAAAAATCCGCCCCATTGTTTTTGGCCTCCACCTGCACGACACAGTCTTTTTTTCCTGTTTCAGCAGTGTCACCGTTGCCGACAATGCCTGTTTCTGATCTGCATATACATTTGCTCTGCCACAAAATATGCCTAAAATTGCCAGGCATACCAGAAGCAGACTGCAGATTGTCTTTCTTATTTTCATAATCTTCTCCTTCCATAAATGTTCTTTACGGTTTCCTGTCATTTATGATAACATACGTTATTTTGGAATGACATTAAGGTTTTCTTAAAATTGTCTGGCTTATTTACAGAATTTCTTAAAATAAAAAGCCCCTGCTCTCGCAGGGACTTCCAGAACCTTCTATCAGATATAATTTTTTATTGTGCGGTGGCACGGAACATGACATTTTTGTATTTTGCAAGTACACGCATCAGAATGCTTCCAAGAACGCATACCGAAATCACCTCTCCGATTCCGACCGTCATGGCATTAAACGGGATGGTTACATTCACACCGTGGAAATATACCGCCGGAATACCGTACGCATAGACCAGCACGAACGGAACAATAATCATATTAAAAATAACCGGTGGAAATGTGCATGCAATCTTGTGATTGCGCAGCAGATAGGTACATACCGCTGCCAGCAGCGTGGCAATGCTTCCGAAAATGACATCATAAATCACGGCGCCTGTCAGCAGATTCGCAAGCAGACAGCCAATCCACAGTCCCGGAATCGCTGCCGGCGTAAAAACAGGCAGGATACACAGTGCTTCGGAAAAGCGTACCTGAATCGTGTGGGATGCAAGTCCCAGTGCGTTGGCTACAAAAAGTCAGCACTACATAAAGTGCTGCAATCACAGCAGCCTGAACAATAAATGTTACCTTTTTGTCTCTCATATCCATTTGTCTCCTTTAGTGTTGTTTTACGAGTGGAAGGTCTCGAACACTCGGTAATTTTTCGTGCAATCCCCTGTTTACAGAATCTGCAACGGTTGACAGTATAGCACAGTACACCGCAAAAAGCAAGAATGCAATTTTCTACTGCCGGATATTTCTTTTCCTCTCCGTTTTGTATATTCCACATGATAGCAATAACAAAACCATTTTACAACAGGCCGCTATCATGTACGCAGATACCCCTGCATACTCTTTAACGCATTTTTCTCCAGCCGCGACACCTGCGCCTGCGAAATATGAATTTCATCTGCGACTTCAATCTGTGTCTTTCCCTCAAAAAACGCAGACGGATGATATGCTCATCCCGTTCATTCAGATGTGACAGGGCATCGGAAAGTGACAAATCCTCCACCCAGTGCTCTTTTTTTTTTTTCTTGTCCGAAATCTGATCCATCACATACAGGGTGTCCCCCTCCATCCGTATAGACCGGATCAAACAGACTTAAGGGCGTCTGGATGGCATCCAGGGCATACACCACATCCTCCACCGGAATCTCACATTCGGCTGCAATCTCTTCGAGAGTCGGTTCCTTTTGTGCATTTTTTGCCAGCCGTTCCTTTGCCTGCATGGCTTTATATGCAATATCGCGCAGCGAACGCGGAATGCGGTAACTGCTGTTATCCCGCAGATACCGGCGGATTTCACCGATAATCATCGGAACCGCATAGGTGGAGAATTTCACCCCAACACTCGTATCAAAATTATCTATTGCCTTCATCAGTCCGATACAGCCAATCTGGAACAGATCGTCCACATTTTCATTATGATTATTAAACCGTTTGATCACGGATAATACCAGCCGGAGATTTCCCTTGATGTAGGTTTCTCTGGATGCCTTGTCGCCGGCTTTTATCTTTTTGAAAAGTTCATCTTTTTCTTCTTCTTTCAGTATTGGCAGCTGGCCGTATTTACCCCGCAGATTTCAACTTTGTACGTAGACATGGGATTCCTCCGTTATAATTGGATTTATAATAAAGGATTCCCATGTGCTGTTTTTTTTATTCATTTTCATCCGGTTGTTCCGGACATGGAAAAAGCGGGACGTAAGTCCCGCTTTCCCTCAAATTTACCGGTCCCCCACTTATCGCAGAGCGAATTGATCTGATCCGCAAACTTTCCAAGATCTTTATTCGCCATGCCCTGACATTTTTTAATAACGGCAATGAGACGTTCTCCTGCTATCATCAGGCGGTCAAACGCGCCGGATTTTGCACGGTAAACACCCTGTGTCTTTTTTCTCCACAAGCTGTCTGCTTCCCTGTGCGATCTGTTCTCCGGTAAGCAGATCATACGCATCCCCGCTATATGGAGCTAAAGCATCAAATCCCACCTCGTTTTTGACATGTTCCGCAAACTCTACCGCGGTGGTTTCCTCGCCATGTACAATAAACACTTTCTTCGGCGGCTTCTTAAAGTTTGCAATCCATGCGGTCAGATGATCCCATCCGCATGCCCGCTGATACCCGGAAGGTTTACGATGCTCGCTCTGACCTCAATTTCCTCTCCGAAAAGCTTTTACCTTTTTTGACTCCGTTTAACAGAGAATAGCCCAGCGTTCCCGGCACCTGATAACCGACAAACAGAATCGTGGAATCCGTCCGCCACAGGTTGTGTTTCAAATGATGCCGGATACGGCCGGCTTCGCACATGCCGGAAGCCGAGATAATCACTTTGGATTTCTGGTTGAAATTGATCATCTTGGATTCTTCACTGGAAACTGCCACTTTCAGTCCCGGAAACTGGATCGGGTTGATGCCCGACTGTACCAGCTGTCTTGCTTCCTCATCAAAGCACTCTTCCACACTCTTATGGAAAATATTTGTTGCCTCCACGGCAAGCGGACTGTCGATATATACTTCAAATCCCGGATACTCCGGCAGCAGCCCCTCGGTTTTGATCCGGCGCATATAGTAAAGCATTTCCTGCGTCCTGCCGACAGAAAATGCCGGAATGACCAGATTTCCGCCTTTGGTAAACGTGGAATTCATCACCTCTTTGCCAGTTCTGCCGCATAATCCGGCGGTGTATTGTGATTGCGGTTTCCATAAGTGGATTCCATGATCACATAGTCCGCTTCCTCAAGATATTCCGGATCACGGATCAATGGACGGTTGCAGTTTCCAATATCCCCGGAAAAGACAAGTTTTCTTGTCTCGCCATCCTCAGTCACCCATATTTCAATGGAGGAGGAGCCAAGCAGATGCCCCGCATCGACAAACCTTATGGTCAGTCCCTCGCAGATCTGCACCGTTTCATGGTATGTACACGGAACGAAATGCTCTAAAACCCCTGCGCATCCTCCATGTTATACATCGGTGTCACTTCCGGCCTTCCTGCACGCCGCGCCTTGCGGTTTTTCCATTCTGCCTCAAATTCCTGAATATGTGCCGAATCCTTCAGCATGATATTACACAGTTCACAGGTTGCCGTTGTTGCAAAAATCTTTCCCCGGAACCCGTGATTATACAAAAGTGGGAGAAGTCCGGAATGATCAATATGGGCATGCGTCACAAACACATAATCAATCGTTGCCGGGTTAACCGGTATCTCCTGATTCACATACAGATCCGCCCCCCTGTTCCATACCACAGTCCACCAGAAAATGAGTCTCCCCAAATGCCACATAATGGCAGCTTCCCGTCACCTCACGGTCTGCCCCTAAAAATTCAATCTTCATAAAAACCACGCCCTTTCATCCTGCTGTCCTTGTTATTTTGCATATAAATTTTACTATTTCAGAGCAAATTTTATGTAATTAGTATAGCACACTTACACATTATTTTGAATTGATTTTTTTTCAGCCGCACCATAATTTTCTTCTCCAGTCTCGAAATATAGGATTGCGAAATTCCAAGCAGGTCTGCCACTTCTTTCTGGGTCATTTCCCTGCCGTCTTTTCTTCCGATTCCATAGCGCAGACAGATAATTTCTTTTTTCCCGCGGAGTCAGCGTATTAACCGCAGTGCGGAGAAGCATGATCTCTGCCTCATTCTCCATATATCCCGGTAAATGATATCTTCATCGGTTCCAAGAATATCCGAAAGAAGAAGTTCGTTTCCATCCCAGTCCACATTCAACGGCTCATCAATTGATACCTCCAGCTTCACTTTATTATTTCTGCGCAGATACATAAGAATCTCATTTTCGATACACCGGGACGCATAAGTCGCCAGTTTGATCTTCTTTTCCGGATTAAATGTATTGATTCCCTTGATCAGCCCAATTGTTCCGATGGAGATCAGATCCTCCACACAGATTCCGGTATTTTCAAATTTCCGTGCCAGATATACCACCAGACGCAGATTGTGTTCGATCAGCTGCTTTCTTGCGTCTTCGCGCGTCATGGGTTCACTGTCCCCATGCAGCCCGCTTAAAGCAATAAGACAGCGATTCTCCTGTTCCCTGCTCCAAAGGTGGTGGCAGTACATCTGCCCCTCCTATGTAAAAAACCTCATCATCCGTAAAAACAGGCGGATTCTCTTCCACACCAGTTCAAACAGTGAAAACATTACGTTTCTCCTTTCTCAGTTTTTTTGTCATTTGGGATGGATCTTTTTGTGCAGCCACAGTGGTCTGTCACCGATGCATGCAGAATCAGCTGATACGGTTTATTGCACAGCACCCCATTTTCCGCGCAGCCAACCCATACCTGTTTCCAGTCACAGAATTTTGCCGGCTCCGTCTCCACTTTCATCCCATCCATGCAGTACACCTGCAATTTTCCATGCGGATTTCCGAGTGCACGGTATGGAATCTCCTTTTGTACCGTTTTTTCATCGACAAGCTTTGCAGCAAGGCTGCATCTGCAATATGTACCGGATTCCCACTTAATGGCATGGTTAAAAGATTGCCGGAATCCAGCAGTCCGATACATGGAACCGACACCGTTTTGTTATACAGAACCACAGACATCTGTCGCTTTTGCCTCTGCACCGACACCACAAGATTTTTTGACAAGTACGTAAGTGATTCCGGTCGTTGCCAATGCGGTATACAGATACAGATTTTTCCAGTCCCGTCAGATTGTAAACTGCAGTTGCCACTCCGTTTAACAATACAATGGACAACCAGCTGCTTAAAATCCTCACCATCCTCTGTTTTTTATTTTCCCTGCCAAACGCAAGAAAAACCATAAGCGGCACGATGCCGATGGCAGTACACAAAACGGAAATTGCATAAGGCAGCACCATCAGTCCAAACGCTTCAAGTCCCGTGCCGGAAACCGCGGCAGCTAACATGCGCAGATTCCGGTGACAGACTGCACTTTTGCAAAAATACACAGGTAAGGGATAATACAAGAAAATTCATCAGAAAGTTTTGTTTCAGAAAGATATCAATATAGAATACATATATAAAAAATCACCTCCTGTCTCTGCTCCTATTATAAGAAAAATATTCCTCATAATTTAGCAAAAACAAGAGGTTGTTATTTGGAAATTATCGACATATTGTGCGGTTTTATCTTCTAGGGTTCTTCAGGAAATCCGGAATATTTGATTTCTACCGGCTTTACATTACTCTCTACCGGCTTCGGACGCTGAATCCCGGAATAGTTCGAAGCGGAAGGAGTCGGTGCCTGTGCCTGCGGCTGATTGACCGGTCTGCTTCCCACACCGGTACCTGCATTGGTGTAATTGCTGTTATTTACCCCAGGAAAACTATTGTTTCCAGCAGCTGCTGCACGGCTGACAATTCCAACGGAACTTGTCGGACGGACATTGTTTGTATTCGGATATACCATACGGCCACCGATTCCACCCGCCTGCTGCTGTGGCTTCATCTTCATGGATGGATTCTCCAGTCCGGTTGCAATTACAGTGATCGTAGCTTCATCTGTCATGGTCTCATCATACTTTGCACCAAAGATGATATTTGCATCATCTCCTGCCAGCTCCTGTACATAGCTTGCGGCATCATTTGCCTCGATCAGGCTGATATCACCGGAGATATTGATGATCACATGGCTTGCACCCTCAATAGTTGTCTCAAGAAGCGGAGATGCAACGGCAAGTTTCACTGCCTCGATTGCTTTCTCATCGCCCTTGGCATTACCGATACCGATATGTGCCATACCCTTGTCCTTCATAACGGTCTGCACATCGGCAAAATCCAGATTGATAAGTGCCGGCAGATTGATCAGATCGGTGATTCCCTGTACTGCCTGCTGTAATACTTCGTCTGCTTTCTTTAATGCATCCGGCATGGAAGTACGTCTGTCAACGATCTCTAAAAGTTTATCGTTTGGAATCACAATCAAAGTATCCACACTCTCTTTGAGTTTCTCAATACCGGATACGGCATTGATCATACGTTTCTTTGCCTCAAACTTAAATGGCTTTGTCACAACTCCAACGGTCAGGATTCCCTGCTCCTTGGCAAGCTTGGCAACAACCGGAGCGGCTCCTGTTCCGGTTCCACCGCCCATACCACAGGTAACGAACACCATATCCGCACCCTTGACTGCAGCGGATAATTCTTCTGCACTTTCCTCTGCTGCTTTCTCGCCGATCTCCGGCTGTGCTCCTGCACCAAGTCCTTTTGTAAGCTTTTCTCCGATCTGTATCAATGTAGGAGCCTTGCAAAGCTGCAACGCCTGCTTATCTGTATTTACTCCGATAAATTCGACTCCACCTATATTCTCATCAATCATGCGGTTCACAGCGTTATTACCAGCACCACCTACACCAATCACGATAATTTTGGCACTCGTATCTGTCTCTGTTGTCCGAATCTCCAGCATGGTTCTTCCTCCTCTTTCCTATAGCCCTGCGGCACCGTGAAACATAAAAATGTTTCATACGTACTCATATAGACTATAATATAATTTTTCATACAAATAATCAACCGAAAATTATGATTTTTTATTATCTTTTTTCGAACTTTCCGTTTTGTCAAACACAATATTTGTCGTTTCTTCTGTCCAGTTTTCTAAATGTAGTGTTCCTTCCATTCCCTGCAGCTGCGGCTTGATTTTTTGCCAGCCGCTCCACTTTCTCTGGGTCAGAAATTCCAGGGAACCCATGGAAACTTTAACCGTCCCGTATGTCAGAACCGGCTCATTTTCCACACCATAGGTAATGGAATCCGGGATCAGGTCATTGCGTTTTAAAGACTGCGTCAGCGTCAGAAGCTGCTTTTAGCCGCTTCGAGCCGATCGGCAGCTTTTCATACTGCACTACTTTTTTTTACAGTCAATCCCAAGGATCTGCGGTGTATCCTCAATCACACGGTCAGACAATTCTGTCACAATCCCGTCTTTGTCGAAATAGACATTCTTATTGATCGAGGAGAGATACAGATATCCCATGATTCCTTTCTCATACACTTTGATATGCAGAGTCTGCGGATCTTTCAGGCTGATCTCCATCGTGTCCACAAACGGAACTTCACTGGTATTGACAAATTTATATTTCAGGAATACATACAGGGAATTCCAGGAATACTCATCGTTTAATACTGCTTTTTCAATCACTTTGGCATCGTAGAGTTTGCATTTCCCTCCACCTCCACATTTTTTACTTTAAAAACGGTAAAAATGATCAGAACTGCCAGCGCAAGCACAATCAGGATTCCCAGTATCACCTGCAGAGTTTTTTTTTTTTTTTTTTTTTTTTTCTTCGTTCTTCTTTAATCATGACAAACCTACTCGATCGTATCCAGACGGATGCCCTTCGACACGCTCAGCGCAAGCCCCATCTCTGCCATAAGGAATACAAGCGAGGTACCTCCGTAACTGATAAACGGCAGAATGACACCGGTATTCGGAATCGTATTGGTAACAACCGCAATATTTAAAACTACCTGAATCGCAATATGTGACATAATGCCCGTCACCAGAAGTGCCCTGTACAGATCCTTTGCATTATTGGCAATGACCATCATCCGCCAGAGCATCAGGACAAACAGAAGAATAACACAGACGGCACCGAAAAGGCCGAGTTCCTCACAGACAATAGAGAAGATCATGTCGTTCTGTGCTTCCGGCACATTGCCAAGCTTCTGCAGGCTCTGTCCGAGTCCTTTTCCAAACAGCTTGCCGGATCCGATTGCATAGAGTGCCTGCATGGTCTGATATCCCTTATCTCCCGCTGTCTCCGGATGTTTCCATGCCTCCACACGGTCACTCCGGTAAGACGCGATATTGATAAATGCGAAAATAAACAGCACCCCCAGCACGGCAACCACAAAAAACTCTTTGTACTTCGGGCTTGCCACAAACAACATACAGACAGCAATCCCAAGAATGATAATCGCCGTACTCAGGTTGTTTACCGCGACAAACACAACAAGCGGCACCAGACGGATTCCTACTTTTGCCATGCTTGAAACCTTATCCAGCTGCTTGGGGATACGCTCGATCAGCATCGCCAGATAAATAATGATGGCAATCTTTGCAAGCTCCGATGGCTGAAAGCCGATCCATCCGACCTGAATCCAGCGGGACTGTCCGTGGGAGCTTCGCGTCAGCCCCGGTACCTTTGCCAGAAGCGACAAAACAAAACCCCAGGGCTCCCCAGTATGCCAGCCTTCCGAATTTTCTCCACACATGATAATCCTTCTTTGCAAAATAGAACATAAAAACAAGACCGATTGCGATATTTCGCGCCTGCAGTTTCAGATAATGTGCACTGTCCCCATATTTATTTGCTGATGTATACGAACTGGAACTGTAAAGCATCACCAGTCCAAAACACAATAGGAAAATAATGATAAACAACAGATTATAGTCAAAATATGTTGTTTTTTTTTCCCCACGTCTCCGTTTCGGCACGACTCACTACTCCTCTAATCCACGAACGATTTCTTTGAATATCCGTCCACGCTCCTCATAGTTCGGGAACATGCCCCAGCTGGCACATGCCGGTGAAAGCAGAACCGCATCCCCGGATACTGCATGGTCATAGCAGTAACGGATCGCTTCCTCAAAGGTCTCACAGCGCACGGTATCCATAAAACCATGCTTATGCGCACACACTTCAATTTTTTGCTGCTGTCTGTCCGATCAGCACCAGTTTTTTTTACTTTTCCGTCAAATGCATCAATCCACTCATCGTATGTGGACTGCTTATCATAACCGCCTCCGATCAGAAGCGTTGGACGGTTCATCGCACGGATTCCCTGAATGGCGGCATCCGGGTTGGTTCCCTTGGAATCGTTGTAAAAACGAACCCCTCTTTTTTCGGTCACATACTCGATCCGGTGTTCTACCGCCTGGAAACGCTTCAGCACCTCCACGATTTTCTCCATCGGCACTCCGAAATTCACACTCATGGCAGTTGCGGCCATGACATTTTCATAGTTATGTCGTCCCAGCAGATTCAGATCATTGACATTGATCACCTTCTCGGTGTTTCCGTCATGCGCATAAAAGATTTCCTCTCCGTCGAGATAAAATCCTTCAGCAAGTTTTCTTACACTGCTGAACCAGACCACATGCACCGGTGCGCTCTCTCCGAATGCCCGAAGCACCTCATCCTCATAATTGAGTTACACACACCTCATCGTTTGTCTGGTTGGTGGTAATCGCCTCTTTTATCCGGATATAACACTCCATCGTATGATGGCGGTTCAGATGATCCGGCGTAATATTTAAGATTGCAGATATTTCCGGATGGAACTCATGAATGGTTTCCAGCTGGAAACTGCTGATCTCTGCGACGGTTACGGTTTCATCCGTCATTGTGGCAGCCTCGGAAGTATACGGAATTCCGATATTTCCAACCACGCGCACATCCTTGAAATAATTTTTCATGATTTCTCCGGTCAATGCTGTCGTAGTGGTCTTTCCGTTTGTTCCGGTGATTGCAATCAGTCTGCCTTTTGCGAAAGAATATGCAAGTTCAATCTCGCCCCAGATGCAGACGTTCTGTGCACGCATCCGCTCTACGACCGGCAGATCCGTCGGGACGCCCGGACTTAAGACTGCTACATCAAATGCACGCAGCTGCTCATCCGTCAGCTCCCCAAAAAGCACCGGCATTCCTTTCAGTTTCGGTGCCTTTTTCATATAACTTTTCTACATCCAGATCTTTGTTTCCATCATAGAGAACAGTTTCAATTTTTTTATCCAATAACAGTTCTGACGCAGCAATGCCGCTCTTTCCGGCTCCCACAACCAGAACCTTTTTTCCTTCAAGTTTCATTACGATCAACCTCCATCTTTGCGTATAATTACGATTATAAGGTATTTACTGCTTCAATTCAAGGTAAGGCAGTATGTTTTCGAAAATTTCCTTTGCCACAGGAGCCGCAATGGTACCGCCATAATAAATGCCGGAAGGGTTCCTTATGATCACAAGTACCAGAACTTTCGGATCATCCGCCGGTGCAAACCCCAGAAACGAGGAGATGTACTTATGTGTGGAACGGGGCAGGGTCTGTGAAGTGGCTGTTTTTCCGCCAATCTCATACCCCTCAATATATGCTTTGTTTCCGCCTCCCTCGGATACCACTTTTTCCAGCAAAAACCGCATTTTTTCCGACGTTTCCTCCCTTGCAGATTCCCTCCCGCACCGGAAAATCAAACGTTTTTATTACTTTTTTTGTCTCCATTCTCCACCTGCATTCCGACGTGCGGTGTCACGCGGTTTCCTCCATTAATAATAGAAGAAACGGTGGTTGCCAGCTGGATCGGTGTAATCTGAAATGACTGTCCGAATGAGATGGTTGCCAGTTCCACAAGCCCGATCTTTTCCCGCTTGTGCATGATGGTCGAAGCCTCTCCCGGCAGGTCAATCCCCGTTTTATGTAACAGACCGAACTGCTCAAAATAGTCATAAAAGTGATCGGCACCGATCCGAAGTCCCACATTGATAAACACGGGATTGCAGGAATTTTCGATTCCTTCCACAAAGCTTTCCGCTCCATGCCCGGTCGTTTTGTGACAGCGAATCCTGCGCCCTCCACCACGATATATCCCGGACAGTGAAACCGGTCTTCCAAAGAAACCACACCTTCTTCCAGTGCCGCTGCCGCGGTGATCACCTTAAATGTTGATCCGGGCTCATAGGTATCATTGATACACTGGTTTCGCCACATCCGGTTACAGTATTCCTGCTCCTTTTTGGTACCCCTCATACTCCTTATACTCCTCAATCAGCTGAAACGGCTCATTCAGATGAAATTCCGGATAATCCACCATTGCCATGACGGCTCCGTCGGAAGGATTCATCACAATAATACTGACAGAATCCGCTTCTTTCTGAATATATGCTTTATTTGCCGCCTGCATGGCAAACATCTGAATATTTGCATCCAATGATGTGCGCAGATTATTTCCGGCAACAGGTTCTTTTGCGTTCCTCTCCGATATTGTCAACTTCCACACCACGGGCATCCGTTGTCGTCAGAATCAGACCATCGGTTCCCTCCAGATATTTGTCGTACACACTTTCCAGTCCGATAATTCCCTGGTTATCCCCGCCGGTAAACCCCAGCACTTTTGAGGCAAGCGTATCGTATGGATAATTCCGCTTATAATCCTCATCCACTTTCACCCCTGCATAGCCATAGGCAAGAATCCGGTTTCCGGTTTCCTTATCGACATTACTTTTTGATCTTCTCGAGAGACGAATATTTTTCTACCCGCTTACGGGATTTTTTCTTCCGGAATTCCAAGCTCCTTTACGAGCATGGCAATGACCGCTTCCGGTTCCTTTATCTGGTTATGTATGACAGAAATGGTGCAGACTGATTTGTTATCTGCCAGTACTACACCATTTCGATCCAGAATTTTGCCTCTGGCGGCTTTTATTTTTCTTTTCTCTCTGCTGCAGATCTTTTGCCTGCGTCTCATAATATTTTCCCTCAAAAAGCATAAGATAGACCAGACGCCCGCACAAAACCATCGACATCAGAACAACAGAAAAGAATATGATACATATTTTTCTGCGGTGATAGGTTTTATTCCACTCCATGAAAAGCACCACGATCCTTTTCTTAAAGCATATGCACTGCAGAGCCTTTCTAAGAACTCTCTGTCTTTTAGTTCTTCTTTTTTTCTTTTCATTTCTGGACTTGGTTCCGTTATGCTTTCCGGTATACTGTGAGCTGTCTTTTTGACCCGGTAACATCATAGCCCTTGTTTACACCGGTCTTCTTTTTCATCCGGATAAATATTCATATACGGAAGAACTTCTTCTAAGATCTCACGCGCAATGTTCTGCGCAAACACGCTGTGCGGCTGGTCTGCCACATTTGGTTCATTCACAACCACATAGATCAGTACCTGCGGGTTGTCGTATGGGGCAAATCCCATAAATGAAACAAGATATTTTCCGTTTCCACGCGGAAACTTCTGTGCGGTTCCTGTTTTACCGCCCATAGAATATCCATCCACTTTTGCCGTATTTCCCGTACCTTCCTTTACAACACTCTGCAGATAATCCCGGATTTTATCGCTGGTACTCTGGGAAATGGTCTGTTTCACAGCTTTCGGTTCCACCGTGGAAATCGTATTTCCTGTCGAATCCGTGATTTTGGTTACCAGATGCGGCTGATAATAAGTTCCGCCATTGATCAGTGACGCAAATCCACTCACCATCTGGACCATCGTACAGTTATAGTTCTGTCCGAATGCATTGGTTGCCAGATCGATCGGTTTCATATCTTCCACCTGATACATCAAAGATGCGGTATTTGCCTCTCCCGGCAGATCAATTCCGTTTTCTGTCCAAATCCATAGATGGACTGGTACTCTGTAAAATGATTCTTTCCGATTTTGTATGACATCTGCATGATGGCATCATTACAGGAATCCATAAGTGTCTTCCGGACGGTTTCTATTCCATGTCCGTAGCGCGCCACGCAGCGCACCTTCTGTCCATTAAAATCCTCGTACCCATCACAGTCAAATGTCATTTTATCTTTGATTGTTCCGGTTTCGAGTCCACACGCAACCGTAAAAAAGGTTTCTGTACAGATCCCGGCTCATACGTTGAGGATACACAAAAATTCTGCCATATCTCATTGAGCGCATCCATTTTTTTTCATCCTCGGACATATTTTTGATCTGTTTTTTGGTGTACCACTTGCTCAGATCTCTCGGATTGTTCAGATCCACATTCGGATAATCTGCCATGGCAAGGATTTCTCCATTGTTTGGATTCATGACAATCGCTGCCGTATTGATACTTCCGGTTCCTTTATAATAGTTGTCCCGGTATTTTTTTCATTCCAGTCTTTGATTTTTTCTTCAACGATGGACTGGATATTTGCGTCGATGGATGTCACCAGCGTATCCCCGTCCTGTGCATCAATGACGGTCTTTTTCAAAATCGCTGTCCGAGTCCAGATAACCGTACTCCCGCCCATTGATTCCGTTTAATGTACTGTTGTAATAATTCTCCAGTCCGGTTGTGCCGACATTCCCGGAAGAAGTAAAACCAATCACGGAAGAGGCTAAAGATCCAAACGGATAATTCCTCTGATATTCTTTTTCAAACCAGACACCCTTGATATCCGGGTTCACTTTGTTTCCCTTTTTTTGTCTACGGCATCCTGCAGTTCCACAAAAGGCTGTACTTCGTCATATGGTACTTTCTTGGCAAGTACAATATAGCGTTTATCCTTTTTCTCTTTTTATAATTTTGCGGATCTCCGTTTCATCCAATTCCGGGAAACATTTCACCAGTGCTTCCACGGTCGGATCAACATACTCTTCTTTGTCATTGACAACGGTACAGTCTAAAATCACATTATAGACTGCCACACTGGTAGCAAGAACCGTACCAGAACGGTCGATGATTTCTCCCCTCTGGTACGGAATCGTTTTACTGTCATAGGACTGCATGGAAAGTACTTTTTTCTGATAGGTTTCCCCTTTCGTGTGTTCAATATAAGTCAATCTGCCGATCAGTCCACACAAAACAGCCAGAATAAGGGGAAAACAGAACCATCAGTTTTGTTCGCATCTTCCGGTTAAATTTCTGTGCCGGTCTTCTTCTCTTTCTTCTCACATCTGACTCCTGTTATTTGGATGGAATATCCTCATACTGATCCATGAAATTGCTGTTTTCCACGGTATAATATACCACCTGTTTTTCCGTTGGATATTTCATGCCAAGCTTTTTCATTGCCACTTTTTTGATATGTTCAAGGTCTGTTGAAGTTGTAAGATTTTTTATAACGTGCATCATTGTCCGCGCGAAGATCTGCCAGCTGGCTCTCCAGATTTGCCACATTTTTCATTCGTGTCGTCATCTGTGACTGCATCTGTACAAACAAAACGGCAATCAGCGCACTGACCACAACACAGACTGTGAGAAATACCACATACCCACGGCTCATCTCCATCGCTCTCTGGCGATTCCTTCTCGCTGCATTTCTACGGTTTTTGCGACGTCTTGCCTCTTCGATTTCTTTGCGTGTTCTCTGATTGTGTCGAACCGGTGTATCCAGTTCTCTCACGGTATTCCCGTTTACATAATAGTTTTTACTGCTCATAACGCTTCCCTGCTTTCCATTCCATCTTCCACACGCTCAAACACGCGTAATTTTGCACTCTTTGATCTGCTGTTCTCTTCGAGTTCCTTCTCCGAAGGCAGAACGGGCTTTCTTGTCACCACACGTCCTTTGGATTTCTTTCCACATACACAGACCGGGAAATTGCTCGGGCATGTACACGGATTTTCGTTCTTTTTGAAGTTGGATTTTTTTACAATACGGTCTTCCAGTGAATGAAATGTGATAATACAGATTCTTCCCCCATCATTCAACAAATCAATCATGGTATCTAACGTATCGCGAAGTACATCAAGTTCATGATTCAGCTCAATGCGGATTGCCTGATACGTCCGCTTGGAAGGATGTCCTCCGGTCACCTGTACTTTCATCGGGATGGCTCCACGGATGATTGCGTTGAGTTCCCCGGTCGTTTCAATCGGTTTTTCTTTCCGCGCCTGTACAATATGCTTTGCAATATTCTTTGCGAACCGATCCTCTCCATAATCACGAATTATGCGGAACAGTTCCGCTTCACTGTAATCGTTCACAATGTCCCTTGCGGTCAGGCGCTGACGCTTGTCCATCCGCATATCCAGCGGTGCATCCTCACTCCGGTAGGTAAAACCGCGTTCCGGTGTATCCAGCTGGAAAGAAGAAACTCCCAGATCGAGAATGATTCCATCCACTTTTTCGATTCCGAGATTCTTCAACACGTCCGCCATCTGTGCATAATTGCTTCTTACGATGGTAACCCTGTCTGCATAATCTTTCAGTCTCTCTGTGGCAGCGGCAATGGCATCTGCATCCTGGTCGATTCCGATGAGTCTTCCGGTTGTCAGATGTCTGCATATTTCCAGTGAATGTCCGCCTCCCCCAAGCGTTCCATCCACATAAATGCCATCCGGGCGAATATGTAATTGTTCAATTGTCTCGTTCAAAAGAACGGAATAATGTTTAAACTCCATATTTAGATTCCAATTCCCAACTCTGCCATATGCTCTGCGATCTCATCCATGTCATCAAAATCGTTGTTTTCCAGATACCGTTCTTTGCTCCAGATCTCCACACGGCTGAATACGCCGACGGAAACAACTTCTTTATCAATTCCTGCGTATTCCCTCAGATTCGCCGGAAGTAAAATTCTTCCCTGCTTGTCCACTTCGCAGTTTGCAGCTCCTGCAAAAAAGAATCGCATAAACTTTCTTGCATCTTTTTGAAGTCAGTGGTTTTTCACGAAGACTCTCCTCAATCCGTTTCCATTCTTCCTGGGAATAAACAAACAGGCATCCATCCAGTCCCTTTGTCACAACAAATTCATTGCCAAGCTGTTCCCGGAATTTAGAAGGTACGATCAGTCTGCCTTTTTGCATCAACCGAATGATTGTATTCGCCCATAAACATGGCAGACTCACCTCCCCCTTCCTCATTTTCTGAACTTCTGTTTGTTCACCACTTTACACCACAAAGTGGATTTTTTTATTCCACTTTCCACCACTATGTATCCATAATACCCTAAAAGCCCCCTGAAATCAAGGGTTATTCCCGGTCTTTCTTGAAAATGAGCCGACAGCTGCCGTTTTTTCCAAAAAATCCTCCACACGTGGAAACGTGTGGAGGATTTTCCCATCCAAATGTACATTATGCTGTTTTTTTGTGCTGGCGGACATGCCAGATGATGATCCAGGAAACCGATACGACCACAAGAAGTGCTGCAAGTGCCATAGACACCGGATATCCGATGACCGGCAGCAGCAGCTGGTCGTAATCTGTCCGCAGGGATTCTATCCAGAACCTGCCAATCCCATACCCTGCCAGATACAGCAAAAAGACTTCCCCATCAAACCGCTTGTGTCTGGTAAACAGGATCAGAAGGATCAAAAGAATCAGATTCCACAAGGATTCATAGAGAAACGTGGGATGTACCTGGATATAAGAGATACCATTTACTTCCACCACGTGCTGCAGCAGGCTGTCCGTCACATCTGAGGATCGGACAGCAGAAAGCGGCAGCTGCATGGCAAACAACCCGTCCGTATAACCACCGCCAAATGCCTCCCTGTTAAAAAAAATTTCCCCACCGGCCGATAACCTGTCCTAAGACCAGACCAAGTCCCGCGGTATCGCAAAGCAGACCCATGGACAGTTTCCGTACCCGTGAAAACACAAACACGGTAATGATTGCCGCAATCACGCCTCCGTAAATCGCCAGACCTCCCTGCCGCAGATTGAACACACTCAGCAGATCGTCCTTGTATAGATCCCAACGGAATATCACATAATAAACCCGCGCCCCAATGACAGAACAGATAATGGCAACGAGTGCCAGGTCAAAATAAGTATCCGTTTTCTGGCTTCATCTGTTTTGCCATCCAACAGGCGATTCCAAGTCCTGCTAACATTCCGATTGCAATCACAATTCCATAATATGCCACCGAAAAATTTCCGATCATGATATTTTTTTCCGACATGGTGCAAATAAATATGTAAATGCGGAAAATTAATACTGTAATCCGTTAGTTGTTCCATTCCTTTTCTCCTTTCACTGGCAGGGCGGCAGTCTGCCGCCCATATGCCCCTGTCAGCAGCTGCATACAAAACTGCCGCACTCTGTCTCCCTGCTGCTGTCTGCATGTCCGCCGGAAATACCAATGTGTCCCGCATGACAGGCATGATCCTCGTTGAATTTGCACTCACACGCTTCACAGCTGACGGTTGTATCTTTTTTTTGACATCTGTTGTATGACAGGACTGACATCCACTTCCTTTCGGTGCAAAACTTCCACAACAGGTTTCGGAAGAAGTTTTTGCCTGTGTTCCTTCCACCTGAATATCCGTTCGTCTGCAACAGTTGTCTGCATTATAAGAACAGTTTACCACATTACAATCCAGTTTTGTCATCTTACATACCTCCTTGTGTTAAATCATCGCTGCCACATCAGTATGTACCAAACCACATGGTCTTATTCTGTTCTGGTTCTTCTTTTTAAAAAAGCCCGGTATCAGTTTTTCTGATACCGGGAATTTGTATTTCAAAATTTGGGAAATTTATTTATTCTTTCCACAGCAGAATTTGTATTTCTTTCCACTGCCGCATGGACACGGATCATTACGTCCCACCTTTTTTTGCCAACGATAACCGTACCGGAGTTTTTTTCTGTTCCATATACAGTCTGTGCTTTGTCTCTTTATCAAAAATATCATCCCACATCGGAAGATTGTAAAGCCAGTCAGCCTTGGCATCTACCATGTTCTTGTACAGCTTTTCCTTATCGAAAACGAGATTTACCCTGGTATTTTCATCCATTGTTTCGATTGGATTGTCTTTTTACCAGACTGTCATTGATTCCGTCTAAGAAACCAGCCATCTCCAGAATGGTAAGTCCATACTTATCAGCAAGTTCTTTTACCGTTCCTTCTACTTTTTCATCCGGGTTTGTCAATAATTTCTCATACACACCCTTCTCTAACAGGAAATATCTCTGCCAGAATTTCTGAAGTTCCCCTGACTTGCGTTCTCATTGTAGGCAATTTTCTGCCAATCCTGCAATATAGCCATTTTTTATACCACCTTTATCACTTACGAATTTACATGCCTTGATGCATGTATGTTTATTATAACAAAATGTCTGCCATTTTCCAAGCCCTTTCTTGACGAAACCTGCCATTTCCCGTATCATAAAGTTACGGTTTACAGGTTTCCTGCAAATAGCATATTTAGCCAAGGAGGTTGTTCATATGAAAAAAGGAAAACAGATTCTTGCCATCATCGGCATCATTTTACTGGTTGTACTGTACTTAAGTACACTGGTATGCGCCATCACAGACAATACCGGAACCATGAAAATGTTCAAAGCTTCTATCTTTGCCACCTTCGTGATCCCGGTACTGATCTGGGCTTATACGTTCCTATACAAACTTACGCACAAGAAATAATTATTTTTCTGTTGTTTCTGTAGCTAAGACAGATTCTGTCTCAGTCTCCGTCTCCAAAAACACTTTCTGTCACATTTCCCATGGATGCATTTGGTTCGTCATTCTCTGTGGAATCCAGTTTCCCTGCGTTTTTTTGCTGATAAAAATATAAGCAACAACGCAGATCACCAGAAGAATGACCACCACAAGCATCTGTATTTTCTGCTTTTTCATTCTTTATTTCTTTCTCCTTACCATAAAGATTACAATTCCTCCGGCCAGTAACAGGATTGGAAGAATAATGGTAACCAGCAGTCCCAGAAGTGCCGCATGTAATGCATTTACTGTCAGATTACTGAGCGTGTACTCTTTTTCCGGAATTACGCTGCCGGCCGACTGGGTATCCGTGATCATATTTCCGATCACATCGGAAAACAGTGATGCATTGTTTGTCGTCATCTGACTTGCCTCATCGCTGAATACATACGGGCTTGCGAATACCACAAGCTGTGTCGTGTGATCATCATCGACTTTATCTTCTACCGCCAGTCCGACACTAAACGTCCCTTGTCGTCTCCGTCTTCGTATCCATAATCCTGCATACTGTTTGGATTGTTCTTTGCAACCCGCATCATCGGAAGTATCCAGTAAAGAAGTATACGTTGTCTTACTCTCCTCTGTACTCTCCGTGTCATCCGTCGTGCTGTTCTGCGGATAATGGATTCCCAGAGAAATCGGAAGATATACATATCCGCCGGAAAGACTTCCGGTATACGAACTGCTGTTTACATTTGGCAGCAGATACAGCGGGACCTCCCATATTGTAATAATGCTGTGCATCATTATCCGCGATCGGCCCTGTGGTAAAGCTTACTCCGTAAGTATCCAGAATCGATGCAAAATTCGGCATCTCGGTCTCGGAATGCATTCCCACGATAATCGCTTTTCCGCCTTTTTTGCAGATAATCAATTACTTTCTGTGCATCATTTTTATTAAAATCTTTCTGCGGTGCATTGATAATAATCGCTGCCGCATCCTTCGGAACACTTTTCTTCATTTAACAATTCCACGGAAGACAATGTCATATTGGATTTGCTGATGACATCCGAAAATGCACTTCCGATTGGTAGCCTCATCATGTCCGGTGATCTGGTACACGACAGGGAGCTGGTTTGCATCCATCGTTACATACTGGATGGCACTTGTAATCTGTCCTTCCGCATCGAATCCCTTCAGTTCGTTGTTGTAGGAATATGTGGAATAATCCATGTTTGACTGATAATCATAGATATCATAATAATCTATCACTTTCGAACGCTTGTCACTGACAACGATCAGACTGTTGCTGGTCGGTGCATTGTCCGTATAGTCCTTATAAAAATAAGGTTTACTCTTCGGATTGACGTATTTTACCCTAATATGCCCGGACAGATCTTTGTAACGCTCCAGCATGGAATCAATCTGTGCGTCCTTGCTTTTTTCCGCTGCCAGAACATAGATGGTCACATCACTTTTCAGTTTTTTCATGGTCTTTTTCGTATCCTTTGTAATGGAATACAATTTAGAATACGAACAGTCCACCGAGGTAATTCTCGTCGGCAGCGCATCGACTGCCAGGTTGGCAAACTTTCCACGGCAAGAGCGAAAACTACGACTATAAAACTGCTTGAAAAAACGCTGAGCGAAAATGTCTTTTGCTGATGCTCCAACGCCGTTTCTGAATGGCCTGCACGGTAAAGAAATTAAATAATACAATAACCGTTACATAATAGAGGATTGCCGTAATGTCCAGACAGCCCCCTGGAATTTTTTTCAAACGGTGCATACAGATCTAGACCGTTTAAAATCTTTGTCAGCCAGTTTCCATCCGATGAAATAAGTCCTGTCAGACTCTGCATCATATAACTGATAAACAGTACCACAAACGTCAGAACTGCCGCAATCACCTGGCTCTCGGTCAAAGCAGAAATAAACATACCTACCGCAATGGAAGCTGCTCCATATAACCAGAACGCCAGTATGGCAATATAGCTCTCGCCCATGGGAATTGTTCCAAACGCCCGTAAAATGAGCGGTGTCACACAGAAAACTGCAATATCCACGGTAAACACCGCAAGCATTGCCAGATATTTTTCCGAGCACAACCTTTGCCACCGGTACCGGTGCTGTCAGCATCAGCTGATCCGTTTTATTTTTCCGGTCCCTCTGCAAAACTGCGCATCGTAAGGATCGGTACCGCAATCATAAAAATAATCGTAATGGCACTTAACGTATAATACAGATACGGATATCCCTGCCGGAGATTATACACATAAAAAATACAGACCGAACAGTGCCATAAGGGCGGCCACAAACAGCCAGCCGATCACATTCTGGAAATACGACCGGAATTCTCTTTTTAACACAGCAAACATTACTGTGCACCTCCTTCCTGGGTAATCTCAAGGAATACATCTTCAAGAGATTTCGTCACGGTCTTCATCTCCAGCACCGGGACGTTATGCTCTGCCATCTGCCGGAAGACTTCTTCCCGCACATCGGCACCTTTCTTTGCATAAATACGGATTTTATCATGATCCGCCTGCTCCACCCTTGCAATGTTTTCTTCTCCCTGTAAGTATCCGGCTGCTTCCCCCTGCACCGGTCCGCACCGTCAGTTCAATCTCCTGCGCACCCGACATCAGATTTACCAGATTTTCCGTAGAGTCGCTCGCTACAAGCTTTCCTTTGGAAATAATAAACACATGGTCACACACGGCAGAAATTTCCGGCAAAAATATGGGAACTTAAAATCACCGTATGTTTTTTCGCCCAGATGACGGATCAGTTCACGGATCTCTATGATCTGTTTCGGCCCCAGTCCGACCGTAGGCTCATCGAGTATGATAATCTCCGGATACCCCAGGATCGCCTGTGCAAACCCGACACGCTGCCGGTATCCTTTGGACAGATTGCGGATCATGCGCCCTGCCACTTCTGTCGTACCGGTCGTTTCCATTGCCTCTTCCACATACCGTCTGCGCAGACTTTTTTTCCAGCTGTTTTAAATCTGCCACAAAACACAGGTACTCCTTTACCGTCATATCCATGTACAGTGGTGGAAGTTCCGGCAGATAACCGATACATTTCTTTGCTGCTTTCTCCGGCTCCTTTAAAATGTCATGCCCGTTAATTTTAATCTCTCCGCTTGTCGCACCGAGATATCCGGTTATCATATTCATCGTTGTTGATTTGCCAGCACCGTTTGGACCCAGAAAACCATAAATTTTCCCCGGTTCCACAACGAGTGACAGATGATCGACAGCCGTATGATCCCCGTATTTTTTACAAGATTATTGATCTCAATCACAGCGAAATGCTCCTTTTTTCTTTTTTGGACAACAAAATGCCCTTTACGGAAACAGTGTATCGCTTTTACGTGTGTAAAAAATGTAAACTCTGTGTTCATTTTGTGAACAGATAAAAATACGGGGAAGTAGTTCATGAACCACTTTCCCCGTATTTTATAAAGTATTCTTTTTATGTTTCTTATTCTTCGATCACAAAGTTGCTTACATTCCTGCGAAGTTCTCCCGCAGAAGCTTCCGCTGTCTTTTGCGCCTTTCATGACTTCTGCCGATCCGTTTGCAATGGAAACGGTCTTCTGTGCAATGTTCGTTGTGCCGGCAGCACTGTCATTCGATGCCGAGGTAATTCCGTCAATCGCCTCTGTAATATTGGAAATAGATGCTACCAGTTCTTCGGAAGTTGCACTGAAATCCGACACCAGATCGTTGATTTTAGAGGCATCCATGTTATAATCATCTGCCATCTTCTCAAATTCATCAAAACTCTTCACAATATCTGTATCCACAAAATTCAGCAGACGGTTGGAATCTTTTGGTCAGATTTCCTACTGCATTATCCACGTTTTCCGTCACAGCCTGAATATTTGCCACGGCATCTTTGGACTGTTCTGCCAGTACCCGGATTTCCTCTGCAACAACTGCAAATCCCTTTCCTGCCTCGCCGCGCGTGCTGCCTCAATGGATGCATTCAGTGCAAGCAGATTGGTCTGTCCGGTAATCGCGAGAATGGAATCTGCAAGCACACCGATCTGTTCCACAACCTTTGCGTCTTCGAGTGCCTTTTCGAGTCTTTCCCTGATTTCTCCAAGCATTTCCTGAACTTTCTTCCGGTTCTCTACCGTTGTTTCTTTTTGTCTGCGTTGCCCGC
>VOFJ01000733.1_pt1 | contig 35566 bp, 70 predicted proteins | sample 5384081 | NCBI WGS metagenome assembly VOFJ01 (sample SAMN12384729, study PRJNA508395) | human gut metagenome | isolation source: healthy gut I | host: Homo sapiens
TATGGTGCGTATCGCTGGCAGACGGCACAGTGACGGACCAGCTGACGGAGGAACAGGCGGCGGATCGCCAAATGGCGTCAGTGGAGCTACTACAAGCTGATGTATAAGGAGATCGACTGAAAACGGCCCCCGGTGGACAGTGTCCGCCGGGGGCCGTTCTTTTCTTGACAGGTCTGACTGCCCTTGATACAATGGAGAAAAGCCCCATCTTTTGAAAGGATGTGCGCCCCATGAAGTCCTGGTCTCAACGGGAACTGGCGCTGGCTGTGCTGGTGGTCTTTGCCGCACCGGCTATCCCCTATGTCACCTCCCGCTTGCTGGGGGATTTGTCGTCTCTTTTCCTTGGGACAGTTCCTCTCACTTAGGGACGCTCTTGTCTCTGTTCCTCTACGCTTGTATCTCTGCCCTGGTGACGGGGGCCGTTTTTCTGGGCCCGAGAGAGGCCGCCGGATCTGGCCCTGGGTCTTGGCTCTGGCGGTCTGCCTGGGTCTATTCCGTCTTTTGTGTATAAACATAAATGCCCACTAACAATCTGCTGGCACTTGTTATACTAAAAGCAGCCGTATTTCTGTATAGAAGCAAGACATCCCATTCAAAGAATATCTTCGCCTGATGTAACAGTTTCATACGCTGCAGCAGGATCAGATTCAGCTTTTGCCTGTTTGATCAGGTTATCGTAATCCGGGTTAGCGTACTGAGCATCGTTGTTTCCGCCACCTGTCACCCACATATCAAGGAAGGAAACCGGATCATTGTAATCAGAAATCCATCCGTTACGTGCGATAGAGTAATCACCTTTTTACGTGTCTGAAGGAAAGCATGCCCACTCCTGGTTGTTCAGTGTAACAGTTACGCCAAGTTCCTGCTCCCACATATTCTGAAGTGCTTCAGCAACAGCTTTATGAGCATCACTTGTGTTGTACAGGTATTCTACAACCGGGAATCCCTCACCGTTAGGGTAACCAGCCTCTGCAAGGAGCTGTCTTGCTTTTTTCTCGCAGTTTGCTTCGTAAGCATCCTTAGTCGGATCATAGTAATCGCCACCAACTTTACGGAAGTCAGATCCTTCCTCAGCATCAGAGATACCGCTTGGTACATATGCACTAGCCTCAACCTGTCCGGACTGAGTTACTTTATCAACAATGTAGTTACGGTCAACAGCCAGTGTGAATGCCTCACGTACTTTCGGATTGTCAAACGGAGCTTTCTGTGTCTGGAAACATACATAATATGTTCCAAGGTAGTCTACGATCTTCATATCGCCGGAAGCGATCAGGTTCTGGAAGTTCTGCCTGCGGAGCTTCCTGGATGTAATCAAGCTCGCCGGATTTGAAACCGGAAAGCATAGCGTTTGTATCATCCATCAGTTTGAAAGTCAGAGTATCCGGTCCAAGATTTCTCATAATCGTAGTAGTTCTCATTTTTTGCCATTACGATCTGTGAGTTATGTGTCCACTCTGTCAGTTTGTATGGACCATTTGAGATGTATGTAGAAGGATCAAATGTCCACTGGTTCCTTTTTCTTCAATGATATCCTTGACGTACTGGCATTGTAGCTGGGAATGCACACATTTCTTCAAAATATGGAACATCTGTAGTAATAGTAACTTCAAATGTCTTGTCATCAACTGCTTTTGCAGCAAGTTCAGAAGCATCTTTCTCTCCTGCAATGATTTCATTTGCATTTTTACAACGCTGTCAAACGTAGCTGTAGTCAGCTGCTGTAGCTGGGTCAACAAGACGTTTCCAAGCGTATTCAAAATCTCCTGCTGTAACATCTTTTCCGTCTGACCATTTGATACCGTCACGAAGGTGGAATGTATAAGTAACTGTTCCGTCTTCATTCTCAACTTTATCATAGCTCTCTGCCTGACCATAAGTAAGTTCTGCGTTATCTACTGTTCCGTCAGATCCATCAGCCTCTTCTCCAGTATCCTGCCATTTCATTAAACCTTCGAACAAGTGGTTTGCCATAACACCACCATCAACAGTGGAGTTTAAAGCCGGATCCATAGTCATTGGTTCAGATGCGAAGTTTACAGTAACATTGAATCCATCACCACTAGATGTTGCTGCTGCTTTGTCATTTTTGTTGTTTCTTTTGCTGTTGAACCACAACCTACAACCATAGAAAAAGTAAGTGCCGCAGCTAAAATAACAGATAAAAATTTTCTTTTTCATAGTTCTCTCCTTCTTTTCTTTTTTTATTGATAAAACAGGTTTCCCTGCATTACCCATGTGTTCTACCAAAAAAGAGAGAAAGTTTCTTCTCAAGACAGGTGGCATGCCACCTAACAGATGGCAGGCCACCCAGTGTTCTCATATTCCTTGAATTTCGGAACGCATTCTTTACATTTATCCATTGCATATGGACAACGTGTATGGAAACGGCATCCGCTTGGCGGATTCATCGGAGACGGAATATCTCCCTCACAGAACGATACGCTGTCTGCTTCTGCTCACTTCCGGATCCGGAACAGGCACTGCGGAGAGAAGCAATGTCTGAGAATATGGATGCAGTGGATGACGGTTCAGCTCAAAACTTTCTGCCAACTCTACCATAGTTCCAAGATACATAACACCGATACGATGTGAAATATGGCGAACAACTGATAAATCATGCGCGATAAACAGATAAGTAAGTCCCATCTCCTGCTGCATATCTTCCAACATATTAACAACCTGTGACTGAATTGACACATCCAATGCTGAAATCGGCTCGTCACATACGATAAATTCTGGGTTTACTGCCAATGCACGTGCACCGACACGCTGCTGCTGTCCACCAGAGAACTCATGTGGATAACGGTTCGCATGCTCTGTATTTAATCCTCCACGTCCGAGTAATTCTTTAATACGATCTGTACGGTCTTTTTTTAGATGCACAGAGTTTATGGATATCCAAAGCCTCCTACAATCTCTCCTACCGTCATCGTGGGTCAAGGCTGGCTGAAGGATCCTGGAAAATAATCTGCATTTTCCGTCTGTATGGAAGCATTTTTTGCCTGTTTTGCTCTTGGTACTTTGACCGGATGCATAATTCCATTCTCATCTCTCTTCCATGGGTTCTGTCTCTCAAAAAATTGTTTCTCCATCGTAAACAATCTTTCCTGCAGTAGGCTCGTGAAGCTGGAGAATTGTACGTCCCAATGTTGTTTTTCCACATCCTGACTCTCCTACTAATCCAAGTGTCTCACCGCGGTTAATAAAGATTGAAATATCTTCTACTGCCTGAACCCCAGGCCCTTTTAATCCCTTTTTTAACTGGGAAATATTTTTTCAGGTGTTCAACCTGAACGAGCACATCATTTTTTTCTCACTCATGGCTGTCTACCTCCGTTTTTCATTATTCTCATCATTGATCCATGCATGGTCTTTTTTGCCTCATTTAAGCAATCCTGTACACGAAGCCAGCATGCTGCACGATGTTCGTCTCCCATCTGTACATATGGTGGCATCTTCTGCAGACAAATTTTCTTTTGCATGTTCGCATCGTGGTGCAAATGGACATCCTTCCGGTGGATTCAACATATCGACCGGTGTTCCCTCGATAGGAATCAGACGCTCATATTTTTCTGCATCTACACGAGGCATGGAACGCAGAAGTCCCATGGTATATGGATGTGCCGGTTTATAGAAAATATCATCAACCGGACCCTGCTCTACGATCTTACCTGCATACATAACGGATACTTTATCACAAGATTTCTGCTACAACACCTAAATTATGTGTGATAAAAATGATACCCATCTGATTCTTCTTCTGAAGCTTTTTCATCAGTTCCAGAATCTGTGCCTGGATCGTTACGTCCAAAGCTGCCGTTGTAGGCTCATCGGCGATCAGAAGTTTTGGATGACAAATAAGTCCCATCGCGATCATAACCCTCTCTGTCGCATACCACCTGAAAGTTCATGCGGATACTGTTTCATACGTTTTTCAACGTTATTGATACCTACTTCCTCAAGCATTGCCATGGCACGTTTCTGAGCATCTTCTTTGCTGATGTTCTTGTCATGAGCTTTTCAATGCCTCAACCAGCTGGTTCCCCAATCGTATATACCGGGTTCAGACAAGTCATCGGGTTCTGGAAGATCATTGCACTTCTTTTCCTCGAAATTGACCATCTCGTTTTGGTGTTTTTGGAAAGCATATCCTGTCCTTCAAATGTAATAGATCCGCCTACTACTTTTTCCCGGATTCTGAAGTAATCCGATGATGGAAATGCTTCCACACTTTCCGGAACCGGACTCACCAACAACCCATAACTTCATTATAATTCAAATCGTAACTGATTCCATTTACTGCTTTTACTCCTACTGCCGGAGTGAAGAAAGAAACCTTGGAGATCTCTGACTTCTAACAGTTTATCTGTTTTATTTTCCTGTTCCATATCGTCTCCTCCTCTCCTTATTTTTTCAACTTCGGATCCAATGCATCGCGAAGTCCATCACCAAACAGGTTCAGAGCCAGAATCATAAGACTCAGGATGAATGCCGGGATAAATAATCTGTATGGATATGTGCTCAGACCACTCAGAGCCTCAGAACACATAGAATCCCAAACTTGTCAGCGGAGCAGATACACCTACACCGATGAAAGAAAGGAAGGATTCCAGGAAGATTGCTGGATGGAATCTGCAGGAATGTGGTTGTGATGATCTGTCCAATACAGTTCGAAAGCAGATGCTGATAATGATACGTCCACCTTTTTGCGCCAGGGGCACGGGCTGCTGTTACATATTCCTGCTGTTTTTAACTGAAGGATCTGTCCACGGATGATTACGGCTCATTGTTACCCAGTATAATAAACCGAATGCGATAAACATGGAGATCAGGTTTGGTCCGAGAATCGTTACCAAATTCTGCATCGGGCCGTCACCGGAGTTCTGGAACTGCTCCAACGCCGGTTTTAATGTTGCGGAAAGCAACAGGATGATCAGCATCTCCGGAATGGGTAGATGATCTCAACAATACGCTGCATTACGTGTCGACTGCACCACCGCAATATCCTGAGATAGATCCGTATAATGCACCGATGATCAATACGATAATTGCCGCGCAGACACCAACGATAATAGAAACTCTTGTTCCCCACCATAACTCGGACCATAATATCACGACCCTGATCGTCTGTACCAAATACATGTGGGAATACCTTCTCCCATCTGCTTTTTTTTCTGCAAGTTCTTGTGTAGAATAATCCAAATGCTTTGTGTTTGATTCCAAAGGGGCTTTTTGCGGCATCGTCTTCTGTCATTTTTCTCATCACTTGCACTCTTCTGTTTTACGCTTGCTTTTGCACGGATTTTTGCTTCCTCTACACGGCAAAGTTTTCCCCTCTTTTTCAGCCTTTGCTCTGGCCGCCTCAATAGCTTCATCCGGTGTCATATTCGCCTCTTCATTATGCTCTTCCATGTATGCATCAATCTTTTCCCTGATCTTCTAATGTATAATGCCATGGATGTAATGCCTCCGGAACCACGAGTCTGCTGTTTGTATGTATATGGAACCAGATTCGGTCCTACAAATGCAAAAATAACTAATATGATAATAATTGCAAATGCTACCATTGCAACTTTGTTCTTACGTAATCTACGCCACGCATCTGCCCAATAAGAAACGCTCTTACGGACTTTAATGAATTCCTCTTTCTCCTGAGCACTTGCATCTTCGAATGCGTCTTCCGGCAATTCGCTCCACTCTAAAATATCTTCAATATTCGGTTGAAGAGAGCCTGGTCTTTGATATCTTCTCTTTCCAGACATATTTAGTTTCCTCCCTTCGCCAAATTGATTCGTGGGTCTACCAATTTATAACACAGGTCTACCACAAGGTTCATAATAATAATAAATGTCGCCAAGAAAATTGTTGTTCCCATGATCAATGGATAATCACGGTTCTGGATAGCCTGGATAAAATAACGTCCCAGACCCGGTATTGAGAATACCTGTTCTACAACCATACCGCCACATAATGTGAATGCAATCTGCGGTCCCAAGTAAGTGATAACCGGGATCAATGCATTTCTTAATGCGTGTTTGAAAATAATCTTGTTGTTTTTCAGTCCCTTTGCACGCGCTGTTTTAATGTATTCCCTGATTAATAGAATCCAGCATTGCAGTTCTTGTCTGACGTGACAGATAACACATTGGATAAAAACCAAGTGCCAGACATGGTAAAACATAACTCTTTGAGTACCATCAAACAAAGCAAGGAAGTACTTCATTCCAGGAATTCCTCCACAAAATGTGTGAAGTAACATTGTTGCTACTACGAATCCAGGCATAGAAATACCAATCGTACATACAACACGTAAGAAACTATCCACCCAAGTACCTTTTTTATATGCCGCAAGACATCCCAAAGGAAGTCCTACTGCTATTGCCCCAATAAAAGCGAAAACTACCAATTTTTGCTGAAAGTGGAAACATTTCTTTAATAATGTCTAAAAACCGCACGGTTTTTCTGCATTTTAATTGATGTTCCGAAATCTCCCTGAACAAGATTTCCTAAATATTTGCCCAACTGAACAAGCAGGGGCTGGTCAAGTCCATATTTTGCATTTAACGCCTCAATTGTTGCGCCGGCGAAGGTGTTTTTTCAGATAACCACGGATTTCCCGGGATTGCGTTCATCAAGAAAAAAACGTAACACTTGCAACTACTAATAACGTCACAATTGCCATTAAAGACTCTCCGTACTGTGTACTTTGCCATTTTTACACCTTTCCTCTCCATTTCATACGTAAAAATGCCGACTAATTTCTACATCACTTTAGCGTATTAAATTGTCGACAATTGTTTTAATTATACACTTTTTTTGCAGGTTAGTCAATAAGAACTATATTACTCTTTTCTTCTAATGATATCATATTTATCAGCCTGTCCTGCAAGATCAATATATAAAACCTGTTTTGGATGTGGAGCACTCTCTTGCTCCTCTCCGGCTTCATTTACAATCTTTCCAACGGTTACCTCAATATTTCTTCCATCCGGCTTCATAATCTCTATTGTCTCGCCTACGGAAAATTTATTACGCTGTTCAATGCGATACAGACCATCTTTTTTCTTCTCCGATAATACCAAGATATGTGTATTCTCTTTCACATAAGTATTACTATCATAAATCTGTGAGTTTTCATCCGGTTTTTCCAAAGAAGAAGCCTGTAGTAAACTGGCGGTATGTACAGTTCGATATCTGATCCAGATACCACGGCATATTTTTACGATATTTCTCTGATCCTAAGATAGTCATCAAAGCCTTTTCCTATAAGTACGTGCCACTGTTGCAACATAAAAAGCTGTCTTCATTCTTCCTTCAATCTTTAAACTATCAATTCCCTGCGTCAATCAATTCTGGAATGTATTCAATCATGCAAAGATCTTTTGAATTGAAAATATATGTCCCACGCTCATTTTCATATACCGGCATATACTCTCCCCGGTCTTGTTTCTTCGACAACCGCATATTTCCAGCGGCATGGATGTGTAACATGCACCTTGATTCGCATCTCTTCCAGTAAAATAGTTGCTAAAAGCAGACATCTTCCTGAATAAGAAATACACATTGCTCCATGTACAAATGTTTCAATCTCCAAATCTTCCGGAATATTTGCGCGCAATTCTTTCAATTCTTTCATTGATAATTCTCTTGCTGACACAACACGTTTCGCCCCTGTTTATACCAGAAATTATAAGTTGCGTAGTTTGTATTATTGCCTTGTGTACTCACATGACGCTCAATCTCCGGGACATACTTTTTTGCAATTTCAAACACACCTGGGTCTGCGATAATCAATGCGTCCGGTTTGATTTTCTTTTAATTCTTCAAAATACTCTCTTGACCCCCTCCAAATCATCATTGTGTGCCAGAATATTTGCTGTAACATAAACCTTCACACATCATGTGCATGTGCAAATTCAATTCCTTCTTTCATATCTTCCATTGAAAAATTCTTTGCTTTTTGCACGAAAACCAAATGCTTCTCCACATCGATATATACTGCATCTGCTCCAAATAGACTGCTGTTTTTAATACTTCCAGACTGCTTGCCGGAATCAATAACTCAGGATGTCTTGACTTATTCTTTTTCCTTTCAATTCTTTGCTATTTTTATTCTCCAACTTTTTATCTTTTTTATTTAATTTCACACTGACAGCAACTCCATCCCTAATGGAATAATTGATGTCAGCAACTCTTCATGATGCTTTTTAACTCATAGAGATATTCCTCTTCATTCTTGAATGAATTGTTCTGTCACGTCGCTCTACTGCAAACCTTGACTCTATAATACTTCCATCCTTGCATCACATTATCCGAAACCAGCGTTCCTCCTGTTTTTAGCAAACGCATCACTTCCGGCATAAAATGGATATACTGCCCTTTGCGGCATCCATAAAAATATAAAATCATATGGTTCATCCAACGTCGGAAGCACCTCCATTGCGTCTCCCTCTAACAGAGTGATCTGAGATTCTTTTTCCTGCCTCTTTTAAAGTTATTCCTCGCAATGGGAATTCTTTTTTCATAATTCTCAATCGTTGTAATTTCACACCCGGCAGGTGCATATTCACTCATCAATAACGCAGAGAAACCTACGGCAGTTCCGACTTCCAGAATGCGCATAGGTTTTTTGAATCGTCAGAAGTACCTTTCAGAAAGCTCTGCATCTCTTTGCGAATAATCGGTACATAAGTACTCAATACCTCGCTTTCAATCGCTTCTAATATTTTACTATTCTCTGTCTCCATGGAATTGATGAATGTAACGATACGTTCATCTACTATCATATCTTACACATCCACATCCATAATAATTGGGATAATCATTGGTTTCTCTTTGTTTTTTTTCCAAATAAAGTCATTCATTGTATCCCTGATTGTTAATTTGATCTTATTCCAGTCTGCATGACGATTGCTCAGGCATTTATCCAGGCTGTCACTTACCGCTCTTTTCTTGCTTCTTCCATCAAACCTTCTGATTCTCGAACATAGACAAATCCACGGGACACAATATCCGGACCTGCAAGAAGCTGGTTGCTTCCGCGCTCTAACGTAAAGGACTACGATCATAATTCCGTCCTCTGCCAGATGCTGTCTGTCTCGAAGTACGATATTTCCCACATCACCGACACCAAGTCCGTCTACAAGAATCTCTCCCTGTATGGACTTTATCTACAACTTTTGCCTCTTGTTCACTGACTTCCAGTACATCTCCGGAATGAAGCATGAAGACATTCTCTTTTGGAATTCCAAGAGATTTTGCCAGGTTCGCATTTGCCTTTCTGTGACGGTACTCACCATGTACCGGTACTGCATACTTTGGTTTGACCAGTGAATAAATCAGCTTTAATTCTTCCTGGCACGCATGTCCGGATACATGAGCATCCTGAAAGATAACATTTGCACCTTTCTCAGACAGCTCATTGATAACTCTGGATACGGATTTCTCATTTCCAGGGATTGGGGTTAGAGCTTAAAATAACTGTGTATCGCCTGGCATGATCGTTACCTTCTTGTGAATGTCTGCCGCCATTCTGAAAGAGCCGCCATAGACTCACCCTGGCTTCCGGTCGTGATCAGAACCGTCTTCTCCGGCGGATAATTCTTAAGCTGGTCTATCTCGATCATCGTAGTTCTCCGGAACATTCAAGTATCCGAGTTCCTGTGCTACCTGAATGATATTTCACCATACTGCGTCCTTCTACCACAACCTTACGCTCATACTTGCACGCGGAGTTGATGATCTGCTGTACACGGTCTACATTAGACGCAAATGTCGCAATGATGATTCTTGTATTCTGATGTTCTGCAAAATATGATCAAAGGTAATCCTACTGTACGTTCAGACTGTGTAAAGCCTTGTCGCTCTGCATTGGTACTGTCTGACAAAAGTGCCAGTACCCTTTTTTTTTTCCAATCTCTGCAAAATCTCTGAAGATCGATAGCATCTCCAAATACCGGTGTGTAATCTACTTTAAAGTCTCCGGTATGCACAACAATTCCTGCCGGTGAGTAAATAGCCAGTGCTGCAGCATCCTGAATACTGTGGTTTGTCTTGATAAAATTCAATTCGGAATTTTCCAAGATTGATCGACTGTCCATGGCGACTGATTTTTAGTTTTGTGGTACGGAGCAGGTTGTGCTCCTTTAATTTGTTTTCGATCAGGCCAATCGTCAGTTTGGTGGCGAATAGACCGGCACGTTCACTTCTTTTAAGGATGTACGGCAGCGCACCGATGTGGTCCTCGTGGCCATGTGAGTGATCACAAAGCCCTTTACTTTGTCGATGTTATTTTTCAGATATGTAACATCTGGAATGACCAGGTCGATACCGAGCATATCGTCTTCCGGGAATGCAAGTCCGCAGTCTACGACGATGATACTGTCCTCATACTCAAAACGGTGATGTTCATACCGATCTGTTAATCCCTCCAAGCGGAATGATACGCAATTTTCCGTTATTCTGTTTTTTCAAAAATAACTTCACACCTCCACTATCTCTGTTTCTTCGCCCACTGCAGTCTTTACACAGTCCGTAGAATTTCAGTTCGTGGTCAGGACATGGGAAGCCGGTTGCCCTTCTCGATAGCAGTCTTGGAGACTCTCGAGGTCATCATCAAGCAGCTCCGCACCTTGTTACGCTCTCTTCGTCAGGTGATGATGATTGTGCTTTCCCCCCATTCAGTAAATGTCCGATCTCATAGCGCACACACCCATCCCCAAAATTAATCCTGTCTACCAGCTGCATATCCCAACAAAGCTGTAATGTTCTGTATACTGTAGTAGCCAATCTCCGGATAATCCTCTGATACCGGATCATAGATATCTTCCGCTGTCATATGACTCCCACTATCTCTTCAAGTACGGACAGAACAAGCAGTCTCCGGTGAGTCACCTTCAGCCCCTTTTCCTTTAACTTCTCTTTCAGAAGCTTCTGTGTCTTATCTCTTTCCATCTGTCTGCCTCCCATCTATATTGCAAAAAGAACTCGGACTTTTTTCTGACACTTCTGCAAAAAAGTGAGAAAAAGTATTCTTGTTGCAGTTTCTTTACATTCGTATTTCTTTCATGTAATTACATCTCAATATCCGACGTCTTCCAGCAATTCTCAAATACTTTGAAACTTTGCCATCAGCTCTGTATCGTCTTCCCACGATCTCATACGTCTTCTCTGCGTCTTTTGATTCTTCAACTTCTCTGAGAATCAGGCATTCTGCGTCATCTTTCTTCTGAATCAACTACAAGAATATACGCGGAACCATTGATCTTTTTGTCTCTTCAAGTACAAAGAACTCATCTGCTCCACTTCCATCACTGAAAGTAAACTTTGCTTTTTTCCATATGATTTTCCTCTATTCTGCTGTTTTCTGCATATAAATCGAATCTAAATATCCCTGGAGAATGAACACAGCAGCAATCTTATCGACATATTGCTTTCTGTTTTCTCTTCTCACACCACTCTCGATCAGTGTCTGCTCTGCCGCTACTGTCGTAAGTCTCTCGTCCCACATGATCACTTCCAGTCCTGTACGACGAACCAGCATGTCACGAAATTCCAATGACTTCTGTGCACGCCCCCGATATCATTATTCATATGTTTTGGAAATCCAAGCACGATCTTCTCTACCTGATATTCTTTGATCAATTCTTCAATCCTCGCACAGGTACGGCGCAGCTTGTTCTCCTCTTTCCGTTGTATTGTCTCAATTCCCTGGGCCGTAAGTCCGAGCGGGTCGCTGATAGCAACACCTACAGTCTTCGTCCCATAGTCCAGTCCCATTACTCTCATTGTCTGATTATTCCCACGCATTATGCTCAATATACGCTTTCAACAGTTCTTCTACCAGTTCATCACGTTCCACCTTCATGATCAGGCTTCTTGCTCCGTTAAAACTTGTAATGTATGTCGGATCTCCTGACATGATATATCCAACGATCTGATTCACCGGATTGTATCCTTTTTTCTTTCAGAGCCTTGAATACGATCTCCAAAATATCTTTTACCTGAAATCTGCGGACCTTTTTCTACCTGAAAGAATTGTGTATTATTTAAATTCTCATCTTTCTTCCTCCTTGCTTTCTTGTATCTATTTCCAAAAGTCCTTTCTGTTCTATTGTCAAATACGAATTTATTTAAAAAATAAACACTATTACTTATAATTCTCGATATAACTGAATTCAAAATTCAATGTATAATTTCCGAATCCTTCCCAATTGGATTTTTTACATTATACCAATTCTTGAGGTTTTCATTTTTGCCTAGTGATTTTCATATATTCTTTGGTATATCCAGTATGTACACGTTTTTTCGATTCTGTTTCCATCCTCTTCAAATACTTCCACTTCTTTTTCCCATAAAATGCGCGGAATTCCCTGTGTTTTTTTCCCAAGTTCAGCAGCTGGGCACTGCTTCTTCGTCTTGATCTGTTCCGGCACCTGATGTTCCATCACTGCTTGCACGGGTTCCTTTCCGTCGGAATATTTAAAAATATGTGTCTCATAAAAATGAATGCTTTTAAAAATTCCTTTGTCTCTTTCAAATTCTTCTTCTGTCTCTCCAGGAAATCCAACAATAACATCCGTTGTCATTGCCGGATGCGTAAAAATATTTTTCCGTAAAATATTCACATTTTTCGTATTCTTCCGTCGTATATATTTCCGGTTCATCCGGGCAATGTTGCATCACATCCGCTTTGTAACGACAGATGAAAATGCGGACAGATCTTCTCCATCTTTGCCAGTTCTTCTGCAAATTTTCCGTCACGATTCTCGGTTCCAGAGCGAACCTAAAGACGGATACGCCGGATTCCCTCCACCTGATGCACCATCTGAATCAGATGCAGCAGTGACTTTCTTCCATCAGTCAATCCGTAGGAACTCAGATGAATTCCGGTCAGTACCACTTCCTGATATCCGGACGCTGCCAGACGTTTTACTTCCTCCAGAACATATTCTTGAACATTTTTTGCTTCTCACCCGTCCTCTGGCATACGGAATAATGCAAGTATGTACAGAACTGGTTGCAGCCATCCTGTACTTTCATATAAACGCGCGGGTATGCTCTTCCTGCCGATTGAGTGTCAGCTCTTCAAATGCCTGTTTTTGATGGATAATATCAATTCCTGACAGCCTCCTTCCTTTTCTCCTTGCTTCGGTTTGGAAATGCATTTTTCTTCGCAGTTTTCTGAACCAGTTCTTTTTTCTTATTATTTCCCAAGACAATATCCACGGATTCTTCATCTTTTTGCCTCATTCCTTTGTCTGACATAGCATCCGGCAGCAACAACAACGATACTGCATCCGGATTTTCTTTTTTGCCCGGTGCAGCATCTGTCTTGATTTGCGGTCCGCCATATTTGTTACGGAACAGGTATTGATCACATAGACATCTGCTTTCTCCGAAAACGGCACGATTTCGTACCCCGCTTCTTCAAGCATCTGCTGCATAGCTTCTGTCTCATATGCATTCACTTTGCATCCCAGATTGTGTAATGCTGCTTTTTTTCATTTTACTCCTTTATACAATTATCTTCATACATTTCTTGACTTTTCCAATAAAAAAATATTACTATCAAAGATATAAACAGCATGAGTTTTTCATGAATATTTTCAAGGAGGTTTTCATTATGAAAACAGTACAGATTTCATTAAATTCTATTGAAAAGTAAAATCATTTGTTAATACCATCTCTCAGTTTGAGTACGATTTTGATCTGATTTCCGGCAGATATGTCATTGACGCAAAATCCATCATGGGAATTTTCAGCCTGGATCTTTCCAAGCCGATTGATCTCGCCATCCATACCGAGGATAATCTGAATGAGATTCTGGAAGCTTTAAAGCCATACATTATTTCCCAGTAATTACTTACAAAATCCCCCTGTCTGTATTGCAGACAGGGGGGATTTTTTGTTTCACGGAAATAATTTTTCCAAAAACAGATTATTCTGCATCTACCAGAATCGTCTCTGTCGTATCGATTGCTGTCTGCATCAGTTCGTCTATTTTTTCTTCCAGCCGGCACTCTGATTTTTTAATATGTTTTAAGCTTGGCTTGGTAACCGGATGCTTTGCCACGAAAATCGTACAACAATCCTCATACGGAAGAATGGACGTCTCGTATGTGTCAATTTTTTTCTGCGATTGATACAATATCCTGCTTGTCCATGGCAATGAGCGGACGGTATACCGGCATATGACACACTTCATTGGTCACAGCAAGGGACTGCATGGTCTGGCTTGCCACCTGCCCGATACTCTCTCTCCTGTAATCATACCCAGACATTTTCCCTCTTCGGCAAAATGCTCTGCAATTTTCATCATATAGCGGCGCATAATAATAGTCAGCTCGTCATGCGGGCATTTGTCATAGATATACAACTGAATATCTGTGAAATTCACAACATGAAGCTTGATCTGTCCGGAATATCCCTTGCAACTTTCTTTGCCAGGTCAATCACTTTCTGTTTTGCACGCTCACTTGTGTACGGCGGTGCATGGAAATAAGTTGCCTCAAGTGTTACCCCTCGTTTGGATACCATATAACCTGCGACCGGACTGTCGATTCCGCCGGATAAGAATAACATGCGTTTCCCGTTTGTTCCTACCGGCATTCCTCCCGGTCCCGGAATGATCTTGGAATAGATATAAACTTCTTCACGGATCTCCACATTGATACGAAGTTCCGGGTTATGAACATCTACTTTCATTTCCGGAAATGCATCTAAGGATTTTTCTCCAACTTCACAGTTGATCTCCATAGAGTTCGCAGGATAGCTCTTCTTTGCTCTTCTTGCATCAACTTTAAATGTAAATGTTCTTCTCTTCAGATACTTCATCCACATAAGCTACAACATCTTTTCTCAGCTTTATCGAAGTTCAGCCACCGGTACACGGACTACCGGACAGATTCCGACAATACCGAATACCCTTCTGAAGGCTTTCTACTGTCTCATCAAAATCATAATCTCCATCACAATCCACGTAGACTCTTCCGTGACATTTGTGTACAAGAAATTCTCCGTCTACGCCCTGCAGAGCATAACGAATCTGACGTACCAGTGCATCTTCAAAGATATAACGGTTCTTTTCCTTTAATTCCGATCTCGCCGTATTTTATCAGAAATGAATGAAATTTCATGCTTTTCTCCTTTATGAATCGACGTCAATTAATGACGCGTATATTTTCTCAGCATCGGTATACAATTATATAGTGTTTCCAGCGTGTAGTCAATTTCTTCTTTTGTAGTAAATTCTGACATACTGAAACGAATCGTCGCATCCAGATATTCCTGTGCCGCCCCAATGCTTTGAGAACACCGCTTACTGCCGGATGATTCGATGCACATGCAGATCCCGATGAGACATAAATCCCCTTATCTTCCAGTGTATGAAGAAGAACCTCACTTCGGATTCCTGCAATTCCAAGACTGATGATATGTGGTGCACTTCCTTCATCTTTCAGACCATGGACTGTTGTATTCTCAATCTTTCCTGCCTGCTCAATAAAATAATCCTTCAGTTCACGCATCAGAGCTACTTTCATATCCAGATCATTATAGATCATCTTTGTTTGCAAGTCCAAGCCCTGCAATTCCCGGTACATTTTCTGTACCCGAACGGAAATCCTTCTGTTGTCCTCCTCCGAAAAGAATCGGTTTAATCTTCACCTTTTCGCCCACATAAGGAATCCGGTTCCCTTCGGTCCATGAATCTTATGTCCACTCGCACTTAACAGGTCGATCTTCTGACGTTTTTGGATAAATGTGATACTTTCCAAATCCCTGCACTGCATCCGAATGGAAAAGAATAGAAGAATTATACTCTTTTTTACAATCTTTACCGCTTCATCAATCGGTTGAAGTGTTCCAACCTCATTGTTCACATACATAACTGATACGAGAATCGTCTCCGGACAAAGTGCTTCTTTCAATGCTTCCAGATTCACTCTTCCACTCGCATCTACCGGAAGATATGTCACACGGAACCCTTCCTCTTCCTCCAGATAACGCATTGTATTTAAGATTGCAGGATGTTCGATTGAAGTTGTGATCAGGTGATTTCCCGCTCTTCTGTTTGCTCTTGCACATCCGATCAGTGCAAGATTATCACTCTCTGTTCCTCCTGATGTAAAGTAAATATCTTTCGCATTTACCTTAAGAACCTTTGCGATCGTTTCCTTGGCTTCTTTACATAATGCTCCGCATCTACACCTTTTCGGTGCATGGAGGATGGATTGCCATAATCCTGACACATTACTTTATATACAAGATCTCCCACTTCCGGATATGCTCTGGTTGTGGCTGAATTATCCAAATATCTTCCATTTTATCTTCCCTTTTCTAACTCTGTTACCATTCACAGGCGTCTGCAACCGGCAACGTCTTTCTATTATCTTATGTTTTTATCATCCAACTGTTTCCCGGCATTCTTAAATGATACATCAGAATTGACAATGTTGTAAGTCCTGCTGTCTCTGTTCTTAAAATACGTTTTCCAAGTGTGATTGGGATCGCTCCGGCCTCTTTCGCCTGCTCGATTTCGCTCTCGTCAAACCCGCCTTCCGGTCCGATAAAGATACCGACAGACTGTCCCGGTTCAATCTTACTTATGACAGCTTCTGTTGCTTTCATCCCCTTCCTGCAGTTCATAAGGAACAAGCACTACATCCAGCTCTTTCGCGTAATTCATCGCTTTCCCTGAAAGCTCATCACATCCTGCACTTGTGGCACAATTCCTCTCTTCGATTGTTCCGCAGCCCCTTGGCGATTGCCTGCCAGCGTTCTCTCTTCTTTCCGGCTTTCTTCTGATCTAGCTTTACAACCGAACGCTTTGCCGCAAACGGAACAATACGATAAGCTCCAAGCTCTACTGCCTTCTGCACGATCCATTCCATCTTATCCCCTTTCGGAAGTCCCTGGAATAAGATCAGACGGGAAGCCAGTTCTGTCTGAGACACTTCTTTTTTCACAACGCGAAGGACTGCCTCCTTCTCCTCATAACCTTCCACACTGCAGAAGTAATCCATTCCTTCTCCATCACTGACCCACACTTCCTCACCGGGTTTCATGCGGAGTACATTCTTCATATGATTCACATCACTTCCTGCCGACGGATCTGTTCTCCGTCCACGCAGGATGGATCTGCAAAAAAATGTTGCATCTTATTTCTCCTTATGCGTTCTTGCGCGCTGTCACACATACCCATTCGCCCTGATATGTAACATCCGAAGTTCCAGCCCGGCTTTTGCAACAGCTTCTTTCACCATCTCTTCTTTATCATCGATAATTCCACTTGTGATATAGATTCCGCCTGGTTTCAGCTGGTTCACGATCACTGGTGTGAGTTCTACAAGAACCGGTGCAAGGATATTCGCTGCCACAATATCGTAACACTCATATCCAACCTTATCCTGAACTTCTTTGTCATTGATAATATTTCCGATCATTACTTCATATTTATCTTTGAAATTCCGTTGTTCTCCATGTTCTCATATGTAGCATCGATTGCACACGGATCCAGATCTGTTCCAACAGAATACTCTGCTCCGAACTTCAGCGCAAGCATTCCAAGAATTCCGCTTTCCGCATCCCACGTCAAGAATCTTTGTCGTCTCTGTTGTATACTTTCTGATCTGACGGATACAAAAGTTGTGTTGTCTCATGCATTCCTGTACCAAATGCTGTACCTGGATCAATATGGATCACCATCTTATCTTCATCCGAAGGCTTTACATCTTCCCAGGATGGAATAATCAGAATATCATCCACATAGAACTGATGAAAATACTTCTTCCAGTTATTCACCCAGTCTACATCCTCTGTCTGGGGATTCTTCAATCTCGCAGGCTCCGACATTTACATAAGCAGACATCTCCTCCAGTTCTTTCTTCACATTTGCGAACTTTCTCTTTGTCCTCATCCTCTTCAGATAAAAACTTAAGTAAGCCACACCATCATCTGCCTCGATCTCCGGTAAAATATCAACAAACATCTGCTCTTTATCAGACTCTGTCAGCGGGATCTTATCCTCGATCTCAACACCTTCAATCCCAAGATCTGCCAGCATACTGCTTACAATATCCTCTGCCTCTGTTGTTGTCTTTCAATCTGAATTTATTCCATTTCATCTAGTTTTCCTCCTGAAACCACAAATCTAAATCTACGCTTGCACGAATTCCCGGAACCGTACCGGCCTCACTGTACTGCCACATCTTATAATCATATGGACACTGCGGAAGTTCATGATAATCCGCATACCAGAAATCATATTCTGTCAGCTCTTCCATCTTCAAGGTAAATGCCATCCATTTCATATTAGCATAAATCATCGGTTGATATCCAGCCTGTTTCACTCCGTCACAAAAAGACTTTACAAAAATTCGTAAAGTCTTCCCTTGTATTCGGTCTGTTCTTGCTGTATCATTCTTTGATTTCTTCTGTGTCATAGACAACAGGTCCTGTAATCTGATACGGCTGGATATGTTCCAAAACAAAGTCAGTCTCTTCGACTGCCTCCGTTGCTGAGATTGCCTGGGAAAAGAAATAGACACCGACTTCCCAGACCGGCATCCAATGCGCCTTGTACATTCTGTTCAAACATGGCATCTTCAACTAACGCACCGCTCTCTCCATATGCACGGTATCCAAGTCTTACGATCACGAATTCGATTCCGCTTTCCTTCACCTGCTGCCAGTCGATCGTCTCTCCCTGGAACTCCGAAACATCAATTCCTTTTTTCGCTGACACTTTTCCCTTCGTATCTTTATACGAAAGATATCCTGTCTCTTCATCTAATGCCGGATTGCTAAAATCATAAGAATTCCTCGGTACTTGTTCCGAAGCCTTGCTCTATAATTATTCTCTTTCACATCCTGGAAGTCATAGTACTTCTTTCCGTCTTCTGTAACAATCTGAACTCCACTGACAATCTGCGTGTTTTCCTGCCTGTCTTTCTTCGTCTGTCTTGTCTTCACGTTGCCGGAACCCACGCCGACAAGAATAACTGCAAGCCCCACAAGAACCGCCGCCATCCATTGCTTCTTTCTCATTCATTTCCTTCCAATCGCATCTGTTCCGTACCGTTGCAGAAATGTTGTTACTGTTCACACGATGTGCGACCAGCAACGCATCTCGCCATTTTAAATCGCCTTTGGCGATGGGGCGAATGCATTCAAGCCAAAAACATGCATCCTCCGTGTCAATCAGCAAAGTGATTGACACAGGAGTGAATAGTAACGAAATGTTTCCCAGGTAATTTTTCCTTATTCCTCTGCTGCAAGCACGATCATTTCATCTCCGGCTTTTATTTTACCACCATAAAGCACTTTTGCAAATACCCTTCTCGCGGCATGATACATTCTCCCATTTTTTGGAAGATCTGACAGCCATGATGACATTCTTTTCCAATCTGTGTCATCTCTAACAGAACATCATTACATTTTAATCTTGTTCCAACCGGAAGATTACGGAAATCAATCCCTGAACGATCACATTTTCTCCAAATGCGCCATCTTCTACTTCTGCACCTCTTGCACGGAATGCCTCGATCTTGTCATAAGAAAGAAGACTGATCTGACGATGCCATTTTTTCCTGCATGCGCATCTCCTTCCAGACCAAAATCTTCAATAAATGTGCCTTCCTCGATTCTTGTCTTCTGTGTTCCCTTTGCCGGACTTGTACAAATTGCTATTACTTTTCCCATTTTTCTATACCTCTCAAATTACTTTTTCACTTTTTATAATTTTGTGTATGATCTGCACCGTTACTTTTCTGTTATTGATTTTATGTTACTGTTCACACGATATTGCGACCAGCAACGCATCTCGCCATTTTAAATCGCCTTTGGCGATGGGGCGAGATGCATTTCAAAACACGCATCCTCCGTGTCAATCAGCGGAGTGATTGCCACGGGGAGTGAACGCAGTAACGATTTTATTTCATTACTGATCTAACCACCGATTCCGTACATGGCCCGATGTTCTTTTTTTTCTGACCAACTTCTTCATCTCTTCGCTCATCCGAGAAATTGTGACAGGCCGGTTTTTTCCAGATTGCCTGACGCATTGCTTCTTTCACTTCTTCATCCGTTGCACCACTTCTTAAAAGTTTTCTTAAATCAATTCCACTTTCATACTGTAGACAGAGTTTCAGATATCCTTCCGCTGTGAGCCGGATCCGGTTGCAGGAATCGCAAAACTTGTGACTCACTGCACTGATAAATCCAATTCTTCCCTGGAATCCCGAAAAAGCTCACATACTCTGCCGGACCATTCCCCAAATGTTTTTCATACGGTTCAGCGTTTCCAAATGCTTTCTCTAAAAGTTCCAGAAGCTCATCTCTTGATTTTCCATGACAGGCTTTTTCCCATCCCGATCGGCATCATTTCTATAAAACGAACCTCTAACGGATGCTCCTTTACATACTCTGCCATCTGAATATACTCTTCTTCTGACTGATTCATCGGCACACAATTTAACTTCACACGCAGATTCGGATATTCGAGTGCTGCCTGCAGTCCTTCCAGTGCCTGATTTAATTCCCCACATCTTGTCACTGTATGGTAACACGTTTCATCCAATGTATCAATACTGATATTCACTGCATCCAGCCCCTGACGCATCAACTCATCCAACTGATTTTTCAGAAGGATTCCGTTTGTTGTCAATGTCACCTGTTCGATCCCCGAAACTCTCTTAATTTTCCCCAATAAGTCCGGCAATCCTTTTTCTCACCAACGGTTCCCCCACCGGTCAGTTTGATCTTTGAAATCCCAAGTTCTGTACTGATCCGGCATACTCTCTCAATCTCATCAAAGTCAGAATCTGCTCATGCGGCAGCTGCTCAATGCCCTCTTCCGGCATGCAGTAGACACAGCGCAGATTACAACGATCCGTCACAGAGATGCGCAGATATTCTATTGTTCTTCCATATTGATCGATCATCTCTTACATACCTCATATTATTTATCTCTTACATTACTTTCCTTCAGAAACTGGTTTTCCACACTCACTTGCATTTCCTGTAAGAATTGCAAGACCATGTTCGAAGATGGAAGTACTGCTTCTAGATTCTCTTTTACAGCCTTCGGACTTCCCGGAAAATTAATGATCAATGTCTGATTACGGATCACAGAAGCGCCACGGCTAAGCATAGCTCTTGGTGTCGCTTTGAAGTGAAGCCAGTCTCATCGCCTCTGCGATTCCGAGTGCATTCTTTGTCGCCACGGCAAATGTTTGTTTCCGGTGTGCAGTCACGCGGTGCAAAACCTGTTCCTCCGGTTGTTGCGATCAGATCCACTTTTTTCTCATCTGCAAGTTCACAGAGACACTGTTCTATCATCTTCTGCTCGTCCGGAAGAAGCCTTACTTCTGTCACTTCATATCCTGCCTCTTCTAACATACCGCAAAGAAGCGGTCCACTCTTGTCCTCCCTGCTCTCCTGCATATCCTTTATCACTCAGTGTCACTACCGCTGCTTTCCATCTTTGTTCTTTCTTTTCCACTTTACTTTTCGCCTTCTTTTTCTTTTCCTTCTTATATCCATTGTTGATCAGCCCACTCTTACCGCCGCTCTTTCTGACCGGATAGATTTCCCCAATCTCCATCTTTTTATCCATCGCTTTGCACATATCGTAAACTGTCAAAAGTGCTACACTTGCTCCTGTCAGAGCTTCCATCTCAACGCCTGTCTTCCTGGTCACACGTACCGTACAATTACAATAAATTGCAAGTTCACTCTCAACCATCTCGAACTCTACCTTGCACTTTGTGATCGGAAGAATGTGACACATCGGAATCAGATCCGATGTCCTCTTTGCTCCCATAATCCCTGCTGTTGTCGCAACTCCAAGCACATCCCCTTTGCCTGCAGTTCCTTCTTTGACAGCACGGAACACTTCTTCATTCACCGTGATCTTTCCTGTGGCGGTTCTTTCCCGGACTGTGTCCTGCTTCTCCGTCACATCTACCATAATGGCTTTTCCTTTTTTCATCAAAATGTGTAAATCCCATTTTTTTTCACCTCTCAATCTGAAAATGCTGTTGTTATCCACATTCCCTTGCGAATATCAACCAGACGATTGCTTTTTTATACCAAACGATTGTACCACAGAATAGTACTAAAATTCAATGTTTTGCAAAAAGAAAGGACAACTATAATAGCTGCCCTTTTTACCATCATCCCATCTTTTTCTTTAATTCTTGTATCGTTTCCAAAGTTTCTTTCGTGATTTCCGCAATCTGTTCCAGTGGTAGTCCCGCTTCAATCATTGATAAAATAATTTCTTTACGTCCACGGTTTTCTCCCGTCTTGATCAATATATCACGATCTCTGATTGCTTTCTGTCTTGCTTCATATTCAAGACGTTTTTCTCGTCCGCACTTAATTTGTCCAATTCTTTATACGCTTCTTCAAAACAACAAGAATTCTTCTTAGCCATTTTCTCAAAATCCTCCCTGCGTTTACCATTCAAAAAGCGCATCCACTGCATTAAATCTGTTTCACTCTTTTTGTTCTGGCGGTAATTTGGGCAGTTCCAAAATATGCATTTCCATCAGATCTGTATATTCCTTCCCCGTCTTTACATCACAAAACGAAATACGTCGATAACACTCCTCATCTTCTTGAAACAATACATGAGCAAGAATACTTACTTGAATACATTTCTGTAATCTATCATAACTATCCCCTTCTCGTATCTGTTCCGTATACATCTTACTTAAATAATAAATTGTACGATTCGCCCAATAATCATAATAAACCACCTGCATCTCAAAATCAATCTGTACTTCATTATCTAACTGCACCCGAACATCTAGAATTCCATACTTATCATCTTCCGAATCCTTTCTTAGGATTGTGGGGAGAAGCTCAGTATTTACAATTTCATCTGGACGCCTGTTTAATATAGCTGCAATAATTCCTTTTCTCACATTTTTATTTTGCATCAACTCTTTAAAGCAAAAATCAACTGTTGGCAACATAATGAAATCTTCTTTTTCATTTAATGCATTTTTCGCTTTTAATTGCACTTTTAGATACTTTTCTTAGGTTTTCTTTCATAAGAATTCTCCTTTTCGTTTTTGCAAGACAAACACTTATATGAAGGAAAGAATTCTTTATCCAAATTTATTGTAACATAGGTTTTTTTTTTCAGAAAAGCAGAACTTTTAAACCTGATCCTTTAATAAACTTTCAGTTATCATTCATACAATATTCGTCTTATGTTTTGTTATCGGATTATTTGTTCGAATACTGAACTACGGAAATAATTACCGATTGGTTAATAGATATCTTTGCTGTTCATAAGAATAAGAACTGCGTGAATTTAGGCTAACATATATTTTCGAAAATTACAACCTCTTTTTGATTTTCCGTTTAATAGAAATAAGGACAACTATAATAGCTGCCCTTAAAAAATCAATTATTAAAATTCAATATTCCGCATCTCATCTGACTTCTCCGGAATCTTATGTCTTTCCGCATATCCTGTAAGAATCAGCGTAAGTGCTCCGTCCCCGGTCACATTACAAGCTGTTCCAAAACTATCCTGAAGTGCGAAAATTGTAAGCATCAGTGCTGTTCCGCATCATCAAACAGAAGGACTCCTGTGATAAGTCCAAGGGATGCCATAACTGTTCCTCCCGGAACTCCCGGTGCACCGATTGCAAATACCCAAGAAGTATACAAAACAGAAGCATTGTTGGAATTGACGGAAGTTTTCCATACAGAATCTGTGAGATTGTCATACAGAAGAACACTTCTGTGAGTACAGATCCACACAGATGGATATTAGCAAATAACGAATTCCAAACTGTACCATATCTTTTCTTAATGGTTTCGCCTTGTCGGCACACTGCAGGGCAACTCAAGTGTTGCTGCGGAAGACATTGTTCCAACGGCTGTCAGATATGCCGGTCCGTAATGCTTCACAACCTCCAGTGGATTCTTTCCTGAATAAGCACCGGCGATTGTATAAAGAAGTGCCATCCAGATATAATGTCCGATCATAACAATAATGATAACCTTAAGGAATACTGGAAGCTGTTTTGTGATGGAGCCTTCATATGCCAGAGAACAAAATGTGAATCCAATAAATAACGGAAGGATTGGAATCAAAATCCTTGACACGATGGAAAGCACGATCTTACGGAATTCTTCCAACATTCCTGTGATTAATTTTGCCTTATTCCATGCCGCTGCAAGTCCGATCATAATAGAAAATACAAGTGCACTCATAACCGGCATGATCTGTGGGATAGAAAGTTCAAACATCATCTCCGGCAGTTCTTTCAGTCCATCTACATCTGTCACAATAGAAAGATGCGGGATCAGCGCATATCCTGCTGCTGTAAGAGAATAACGCAGCCCCAACAGAAGATACATATGCAATACATACTGCAAGCAGAAGTAAATCTCGATGCATTATTTCCCATCTTTGTAATGGACGAGTGCGATAAATCAATGATGATCAGCGGAACGAAGAATGAAATAATCTGTCCCAAAACATATTTCAAAGTTACAATAATGTTCAGAATTGCATTTGTCAAACCTGTCCCGTCATTTGCATTAAGAGCAAGTCCGGAAAGAATTCCGATCACAACACCTACAGAAGTTTAAATGGCAGGCTTTTGAAAAAAAAAAACTAGATTTTTTCATAGGAAGAATCCTCCAATACTATTTTTTCGGTCCTAATTCACAGATGTCTGTAATCTCCAACCTTTCTCAGACCTGTTTAGTCGGTATGCAATATTATAATACACGAAGGATAATTCTACAACTGTCTGTTTTTGCCACTTTTTTATCTTCTCATCACATCGTCCGCTTACGAACTCTTCCTTTTTATTTTTTACTTTTTTATAATTCATGATAAAATATTTCCTAATACTATATCGTGTTTAAAAGGAGATTTTAAAATGTTAGTATGTGATTATATCGTAGAACAGATTGATGGAGATTATGCACACTTAAGAAGAGTTGATCTTCCGGATGAAGAGTTAAAACTCGTAGCCAGAGCACTGCTCCCGGCTGAGATTGTAGAAGGTTGTAAACTGCACTATGAACTGATGCAGTATACAATCATCTAATGTTACTATTCTTCTACCTGTTTTTATTCAAAGAAAGACTGTAAAGAGGATTCCCTCCTGAAAATATTTCATTTTAAATAAAAAGGAAATATTTTCAGGCAGGAATCCTCTTTTGTACGTTTTCTCTATTTCATTCTCCGTCAATTAATCTTCATCAAACGGAACAACATCATCCTCTGCATTTTCCACAGCTTCACCAGAACCACCTGCTTTCGGTCCAGCAACGCCTTTTACCTTCATCGTTCTGACATTGATCCCATTGACCTCAATGTGGTCATCCACAGGAATCACAAGGCACTGTCTTCCGTCGATCATTCTTGTCTCTACAAGATCCATTCTGTCCGGATTTACTTTGATCACAACATCCGGTGTCTCGATATTGAACTTTCTTGTCTCTGCGATATTACTTGCCAGAAGCGTTGCCTTCTCGCCTGCATTTTCTTCGAAGTTCTTCTCAAAGTTCTCCATCTTCTCATTCGGCACACCGCTCTGCTCGAAAATCTTCTTCACATCCGTTTTATCCAATGTCAGCGGATCCGGTTCTTCTTTGTGTTCTTCGATCATATCATTCAATGTCTCGTGAATGTTGCGGACAGTCTCGTAATCACCATCTTCTCCCAATGTATCTTCAATAATCATCTGGAATGTCTCTTTCTGTGTGTCCGCAGACATCGGCATCTTCGCACCAAGAAGCTGGTCGATCATCTCCGGCTGAAGATCTTCTGATTTCTTCGTGTAATAAAGCACACTGTGAAGATCAGTACTTCTGTCGTTGAATGCCGGGAAGAGGAACTTTGTCCGGCTTATCAACGATCCAGTCACGGATTCTGTCCTGAATACAGTTCTCTTCCGCGTTATAGCTAAGCCCTGCCTTTGACAGACTGACCGGACAGATGCTCATCAGTATATGCTGATATACTTCATCTGAAGCATCATCCATCTCAAGATCATCGGATGTTCTTCCAGGAACATCGTATGCTGCATGGATCAAAATAATGTAATAATTCTCCGCATACTCATACGTTGCAATAACTTTATCATAGAATTCTTCCAAAAGCATATCATCTTCGAGACGGCTGTCACGAAGCTTCAACAGAAATTCCTGCGTTCCGCCCGGCATCTCTGCATCCAGTGGAAACTCCATATTCAGCATATTCTTTCCGATACTTCCGGAAAGCGTCTTCTTAAAAATATCAAAATACTTAAATGCTTCTTCCTCCGGAAGTGCGAGAAATGCGTCTTTGACTCCATCTTTTTATTCTTCTCATAATCCACATAGCAGCCACAGATTTTCGTAATCGCACAGTTTTTCGGTGAGAACTGCTTACGGATCTCAAGTACTTCTTTTTTATTCATATATGTTTCCTTTCTCCATTCTTTCTATGTTATAATGAATAAACCATCTTTTCGGGAATTGTAAATACCGTAGACATAACATTTTTTATTTTACCTCTATTTTCATAAGAAAGAAAGATTTGATTTTCTCAAAATTCTATGGTATTATACGCATTCTGAAAATACAGAAAGGAATTTTTTATTATGTCATCAACTCAGTTACTTTAACTGCCCGGGAACATGTATTTCCACTCTTTGTTAAATATGTCTCAGCAAATGTACTCGGCATGATCGGATATTCTTGTTATATCCTTGCCGATACGTTTTTTGTTGCCCGGGGAATCGGCTCGGATGCGATTGCTGCACTTAAACGGTTCTTCCTGCTTTCAGCTTGTTAAACGGAACGGGGCTGATGATCGGTATGGGTGCTGCTGCGCGATACTCGCTTTCCTCCGGCAGAGCTGACAGTAAGATTCACCGCACGATCTTCACCCAAGCACTTCAGCTTTGCATTTATAGCTATGCTGTTCTTTTTCAGCATCGGACTGTTTTTTGCAAGACCTCTTTTGTGTCTTACTCGGAGCCGACGGAACTACATTGCCGCATGCAATTCCATATATCAGCATCCTGCTCATGTTTTCTCCGCTGTTTTTATGCAACAATCTATTGAATTGTTTTGTCAGAAATGATGGAGAACCGCGGCTTTCAATGACTGCAATACTTGTTGGAAGTCTGACAAATATTGTGTTGGATTACATTTTCATCTATCCTATGCAGCTTGGCATGACCGGAGCTGCACTGGCTACTGCAACCGCTCACTGGTTGGAATGAGTATTCTGTCCATGCATTTTTGGAAAAAGAAGAATCAGTTTCATCTAGTAAAAACAAGGATACATCTAAAAACTGCTATAGATATCTGCCGGCTTGGAGTTTCTTCTCTTGTCGCTGAATTATCTTCCGGCATCGTAATTCTTGTCTTCAACATGCTGACGCTGAGCCCCAGCGGAACGACCGGACTTTGCTGCATGGCAGTATCCTTGCTAATATCGCACTCGTATTTGTGGCGATCTTTACCGGAATCGGGCAGACATCCAGCCGATTGTCAGCAGCCACCCTGGTAAAATGGAGCTCCTGTACGCCACCAGGTAAGACGCTATGCAAGCACTGCATTACTTATGGCTTTCATCGCCTATCTGGTTGTGTTTGTCTTTGCAGTTCCGATTGCTGACTTATTTAATAAAACAAGAATCCGCTGCTTACTTCAATGGCAGCAGAAGGAATGCGCATTTACTTTGTAAGCCTGTTCTTTTCAGGCATCAATATGGTGTCAGCGACTTATTTAAGTGCTTCTGATCAGCCAGTACCGGGATTCATCATTTCCATCCTGCGTGGACTTGTACTGATTCTGCCGATTGCGTTCCTGCTTGCCGCACTTTTTGGAATGACAGGTATCGGCTCTGCCTTCCCTGTTACCGAGGCAATCGTGTGTGTCGTGACCTTCTTCTTTTCTGAAAATTTTAAGTAAAGTATTTACAAAAGAACCCTGTTACGAACGTATTGATTCATACATCTCATAACAGAGTTCTTTTTTTTATCTTATTTTAAATATTTCGCTGTCTCAAGTACGGTTTGCATTCTCAATTCTCTCCTGTGTCGGAGGATCGATTCCCTCTAACTTGTAATCATATCCCAGTTCTTTCCACTTATATGCACCAAGCGTATGATATGGAAGAACTTCAACACGCTCTACATTATCCAGTGTCTCGATGAAATCATGGAGTCTCTCCAGGTACTCATCCTTGTCACTGCGCTCGGAACGAGTACGTGACGGATCAATTGGTTTCTTGATATCAGACAGATAACGTGCAAACTCAAGAATATTCTTGTTGCTCTGTCCCGTGAGAATCTTATGCTGCTCATCATCAATGTGTTTAATGTCAAGCATCAGCATATCTGTGTATTTCAGCAACTCCTGCAGTTTACCGAAGAATGGTTCTTCCTTTGTAAATACAGCTCCGCTTGTATCAATATTGGTATGAACTCCCTGTTCTTTCGCTTTCTTGAAAAGGTCAATCAGGAAATCCATCTGCATCAGAGGTTCTCCACCGCTGACTGTGATACCACCTTTATCTTTCCAGTAGCTTTTTATAGCGAAGTGCTGTTTTTAAGCAGTTCATCTGTTGTCTTCAGTTCGCCGTCCTGCATCTTCCATGTGTCCGGGTTGTGGCAGAACTGGCAGCGCATTGGACATCCGCTTACAAAAATGATAAAGCGTACGCCAGGTCCGTCAACGGAACCGAAGCTTTCTGTTGAGTGAATGTATCCTTTTACTTCTGACATATATTTCTCCTTCTTTTTCCGGCAGTTTCCTGCCATTCTTCTGCAACCTTCAGATTTGTCTTCTGACATTTCTTTATAATTGCAGGTCTTATGAAAAAAGGACGCAGCATGGTGAAATGACTGCGTCCTGATATATTATCTGTTATTTATGATCTTTTATCCGCAAATCGCAACATTATTTACATGTGGTCATGGCAAGTTCTTGCGATAACGTCAAGCTGCTGCTCACGAGTAAGGTCGATAAACTTAACAGCGTATCCTGATACACGGATTGTGAAGTTAGCGTACTCAGGTTTCTCTGGGTGCTCCATAGCATCTTTCAGTTTCTCAACACCGAATACGTTTACGTTCAGGTGATGTGCCCCTGATCGAAGTATCCATCAAGTACGTGACAAGGTTCTCTTTACGCTCTTCATCAGAATGTCCAAGTGCACCTGGGTTGATTGTCTGTGTATTAGAGATTCCGTCAAGTGCAAGCTTCGTATGGAAGTTTAGCAACAGAGTTCAAGAGAAGCAAAAAGTCCGCTCTGCTCTGCACCGTAAGACGGGTTAGCTCCCGGTGCCAGTGGCTCGCCGGCTTTTCTTCCGTCCGGAAGAGCACCGGTAGCTTTTCCATAAACAACGTTGGAGGTGATGGTAAGGATGGAAGTTGTCGGTAACAGAATGTCTGTATGTGTGGCATTTGTTCAGTTTGTGCATGAATTTCTTCAGAAGCCATACTGCAATCTCATCTGCACGGTCATCATCGTTACCATATCTTGGGAAGTCTCCCTCAATTTCAAAGTCTGTTGCAATTCCGTCTTCGTCACGGACAACTTTAACCTTTGCATATTTGATCGCACTTAAGGAGTCAACTACATGAGAGAATCCTGCGATACCTGTTGCAAATGAACGTTTAACATCTGTGTCGATCAGGGACATCTGAGCTGCCTCATAGTAGTATTTATCATGCATGTAGTGGATCATGTTCAGTGTATCAACATACAGCTTGGCCAGCCACTCCATCATCGGTCATATTTCTCCATTACTTCATCGATAATCAAGGTACTCAGATGTAATTGGCTGGTAGTTTGGTCCAACCTGTGCTTTTGTTCTTCTCATCAACACCACCGTTGATTGCATAAAGAAGACATTTTGCAAGGTTTGCACGAAGCTCCGAAGAACTGCATCTCTTTACCTGTCTCTGTAGCAGATACACAGCAGCAGATGCTGTAGTCATCGCCCCATACCGGACGCATAACATCATCGTTCTCATACTGTATAGAACTTGTTTTACAGAAATCGGGAAGCGAACTTCTTGAAGTTCTCTGGCAGTCTTGAAGAATAAAGAACTGTCAGGTTCGGCTCCGGAGACGGTCCCATGTTCTCAGTGTGTGAAGGAAACGGAAGTCGTTCTTTGTTACCATAGAACGTCCGTCCTGTCCGAGACCACCCATTTCAAGTGTTGCCCATACCGGGTCTCCTGAGAACAGCTCGTTGTATGACGGGATTCTTGCGAATTTAACCATACGGAACTTCATAACCATGTGATCAACCAATTCCTGAGCTTCGCTCTCTGTAAAAGTACCGTTAGCATATCTCTTTCAATATAAACATCAAGGAATGTAGAGATACGTCCAACAGACATAGCAGCACCGTTCTGAGTCTTGATTGCTGCAAGATATCCAAAGTATACAGCCACTGACTGCTTCATGAGCATCTTTAGCCGGCTGTGAAATGTCATATCCGTAAGCTGCAGCCATTTCTTTCATTTCTTTCAGAGCTTTGATCTGATCAGCAAGCTCTTCACGAAGACGGAAGTCTCACCTTTCATGCCGTGTCTTGCATAACGCTCAAAATCATACTGTTTTTTCTCGAAGAAGAAAATCAATTCCGTACAGAGCAACACGACGGTAATCACCAACGATACGTCCACGTCCGTAAGTATCCGGAAGTCCTGTAATGATTTTGTTATGACGAGCTTTTTTCATCTCTGGTGTGTAGATATCGAAAACTCCCTGGTTGTGTGTTTTATGATATTTTAGTAAAGATTTCATGAAGTTTTGGGCTTGGCTCATATCCATAAGTTGTACAAGCCTGCTCTGCCATCTTAATTCCACCGTAAGGCATGAATGCTCTCTTCAGAGGCTTGTCTGTCTGCAAACCAAACAATCTGCTCAAGGTCTTTCATGCTCTCATCGATATATCCCGGGCCATATGCTGTCAGACCGGAAACAACCTCTGTCTCCATGTCAAGAACTCCGCCCTTAGCTCTTTTTCTTCTTTCTGAAGCTCCTGCAGTCTTCCCCATAAATTTGTCTGTTGCTTCTGTTGGTCCCTCAAGGAATGCCTCATCACCTTCATATGGTGTGTAGTTCTCCTGGATGAAATCACGCACGTCTACAGAGTGTGTCCATTTTTCTTCCCTTTGAAGCCAGCCCACTGCTCAAAATTAGCCATTGAAAAATCCTCCTATATTCTTTCCTAAAATAGTTTTGTAATTGTTTTACGGGCATAGTATAACACCGTGTTAAATAAATGACAAGCGTAAAATCGAGAATAAATATCGAAATCGCTTTGTATTCGATTTAGTACAAAATATACGAAAAAAACGCCCATTTTACGGGGAATTGTACGAACTTTAGTACAGTAAAAATGTACTGTAAAAAAGAACATTTTTCCCATGTGTACAATCTGATTCACACGCAAATAAACAGCCTGCTTTTTCTTCCCGAAAAATCATCTAGGTACTTTTCCTCTATGATAACGATTTCGTTTCATGTTTTCTCTATATTTTTGTCAATGGAGTTACGTTCTGTTTTTTGATATAATAGTGCATTAGCGTATCTATATTTAGTTTATGAAAGAGGAGTATTATGAAAATCAGAAAGACAAAATCAGAAGAACTTGAAGTACTTCTTAAGATGTACGAACATGCACGCAGATTCATGGCAACTCATGGAAATGCTTCTCAATGGGAAAACAATTATCCCTTCTCCACAGTTAATTTCGATGACATCACTGAGGGAACAGTTATGTCTGCACAGAAAAAGGACCGTATAGTTGCTACTTTCATTATAAAGAAGGGGCTGATCCGACTGGCATGCGCATCTACGAAGGTGAATGGATCAACGACTCCCGTTACGGAGTTGTTCACCGCATCACTTCCACCGGAAATGTAAAGGTGCTGCTTTCCCTTCTGCCTGAACTGGGCTTTGGAACAATGCGGCAATATCCGTATTGATACACACCGGTTTAATATCGTAATGCAGCATCTGTTAGATAAGAATGGATTCAAGTATTGCGGAATCGTATATGTTGAGGGGATGGAACAGAACGAATTGCTTATCAGAAAGTGGTTTAATAATACCAAAATCCATAAAGCAAGGAGCAGAGACATTTGATTTTAATGTCTCTGCTATATGTCTCACAGAATCTTGCTGCGAAGGACGGTTCTTCTCCACCTGCATAGAGATGTGAGATATCTCCTACTTTCAATCCACGGAAATATGCCGTTCCCTGTTCTCTCTCTTCTGTTACTACTTCTGTCACAGAAGTCGGTGCAAAGCCAGACTATGCCAAAGCACGAATGGTGATACATTCCATAAATGGGACAACAGCACGCAGCTGATTCCGAAATGGCAGAAAAAAATGTCACTGTCTCATCACTTTCTTTCTCCACACGATAATGCGCCCCTTCTCTTACATATCCATGCTCTGCGAAAGCGATCAAATTCTTCAATCACATGATCGTATACTTCTACAAGATCAGAATTTTTTTCGCCACTTCTGTTTCACGCCATGCATTTTTATCCATATAAGCTTCATATTCTGTCCAATACCCCGGAACCATATCCCATGCAATTCTAGGCAGGAAATGCTCACCTTTTTTTTCACATCGGGATATGCTTTTTCAGGATTTCGGATTTTTTATTCAAATCAACCTGCGCCGGGAACTCTTGCAGCCAATCCAATATTTTGCTGTTTTTCCAGTTACCTCAAGACATGGAGTCGCCGTATCCTTCGCTCTTCCAAGTGGAGACTTATAGCATTCCCCCATATTCATAGATACTGCGTTTTGCAAGCAGTGCCGCTTCACGTCTTCGCTTTTTTTCTGTTAATGTGTCATTTACATAATCCGGATCTCCCGTGACGGATCAATAATTCTCATCGTGTTTCTCCTTTGTAATCAATTATTTTCTCCAGCCATTCCTCTGCCAGTTTGGGCCGAGATCTGTACTTCTTTCAGAGTCTTTTCGGATTTCTTCTTTCTGCTCTGCTGTCCATTTCGGTGGCTGTGTTCTTCAATCCCATTTTGCACAAGAAGTTCTTCTCCCTTTTCCTTTGAAAAATGAAGTTTCTCCCGCAAGAATCGCTTCTGCAAGCATACGAAGCTTTGCTCTCCTGTGTATAAAGGCTGTCTTCCTCTGCGTTCCAGCCAGTCTCTGTTGCAACAGACATTCCATGTACGCCTTCTGAAAATACGCGCGGTGCGCAAATGGAACTCCTTCTTCGGTTTTATTTACGGGCTAAAAATAACTATTCTGTACGGAACAGTTCCATCCGTTGCTGTGCGAGGATAAAACATGGTGGTATTTCTTTTTGTTACATACTTTTCAATTGACATATATTCCAGCTCTTTTTGTAGGATTCTTTCAAACAAATTTCAAGAATATCTTGTAATGTGTACTTTCCTGCTTAGTGATTACCGGATAAAGACAGCACAGCGGCATCCGGTTTGTTTGAAAACTTCTGGATATTTTTCATCCGGATCCTCGATATCCGCTCCATGCACACACAGACCTTCGCACAGATGTCCTCCGGCTGAAAATCCACAAACCACGATCTGATCCGATAAAATATGCAGCTGTTCTGCACGAAAACGGATCATTCGCATTGCTCTGAAATATCTTTTTTCAGCGGCTGAAGCTTTTTAATGGGCTTCATCCAGTGGATTTCACTGTATGTTCAAGCGACGAACACATTATAACCGGCCTGATAAAATTCCATAGCAACCAGATGTGCTTCCGACGGAGACACAAGTCTGTAACCGCCACCCGAACAACCAACATTGCCGGATGCATCAGCTCATCCTCATGAATATAGCTGACCATAATCGGGATAAAACCATGCGCCGCAGGGTAATGATATTCTTCTTTTGTGCCAATTCTATTCTTTCGCCTATCATGTGTTAATTCCTCCTGTGTGATTTATAATTTGTGCTTTTCTGTTATTCTTTAGGAGCACGGATCTTGCCTCGTTGCTCGCGTAAAAAAGCCATTTGAAAGACGATCCTCAACCTTGTCTTCCATGACTCCATTACATGCCTCCAAGCAGCTTTTGGCTGTAGCCTCGAATCCTTCCGCATATGGATTCTGCCTCAGAAAATCCCTCTTCCTCAACCATTCGCGCGATTGCCGGGTCATCTTTCCGGAGAACCGGAACATTAAGATCTTTCTGCACCTCATCAATGTGGCTTTTTCTCCAAATACGGAAATCTTCTTTCCACAATCCGGGCAAGTCAGATAACTGTAATTCTCTACGATTCCGAGCACTGGAATATTCATCTGTCTTACCATCTTGTAAGCTTTCTCTACGATCATACGCACAAGATCCTGTGGAGATGTTACGATCACTGCTCCATTCACCGGAAGTGACTGGAATACTGTAAGTGGAACATCGCCAGTTCCAGGCGGCATATCCACAAAGAGATAATCCAGATCTCCCCAGATAACATCTGTCCAGAACTGCGTCACAACACTTGTAATAATCGGTGCTCTCCAGATTACCGGATCCGATTCATTCGGTAAAAAGCAGGTTGACAGACATAATCTTTGTTCCATCTTTTTTGCAATCTCCGGAAAGATTCCATCATCGCTTCCTTTTGCTGTATCATGGATTCCATACATCTTCGGAATAGACGATTATTCTGTAATATCTGCATCCAGAATTCCTACAGAAAATCCTTGTTCCCTCATCATTCTTGCCAATGATGCAGTTACCATCGATTTTCCGACTCCGCCCTTTCCACTGACAACGCCGATCCGCTTTTTAATAGATGAATACGCGTGTTTCGTCGGTTCATGCATATCAACACCTTGCGGCATGTTCCTGCACTGGCCTGGCGCCCAAGTTCCTCTGGTGCATCCTGCTGTTTCTGCTCTTCTGCCATAATACCATAACCTCTTTTCTACAAAATAATGTAACCGTTCAAACCCAACCTCAAATGCTACGCATTTTCGTCAACGATTTTCAAACACAGTGAGTTTACTGCTCACCATACAATCAACAACACAATGACATTGTAACACATTTCCTTGAAGAAATATTAAATTTTGAACCTATGCTTTATTTTCTGTTTATGTTAATTGTTATGTTAATTCTTAATTCATTCTAACTTGAGGAATACAATTAGAGAAAGGAGTTTTCCTATATACCGGTAATATCCGAACAGCTCCCGGCCCAATCATTGATGCAAATCAATGGATTCCCGGATCCGTCCGGCTTTTCCGTGGTTGATTTTAGTCGCTATCGGGTGGTGTCAACTTTACGATTCGCTTTTACACGGAGCACCTCCACTGAGCTTCTTGCTGTTTCACCGCCAAAGCCGAAGAACCTTCGCGAAGTGATTTCGTTTTTGGAAGGGATTACAGGATCGGATTCTACTGCTGTTCTATGATCGTCTTTTTGATCTAGATATCGAGAAAAATTTGGTACGCCTATCGATTGGATGATTCCTTATGATGTAAGAAAGAAAGGACTCCGTTTGATAAAAGAAACAAAATCCTGCTGGATCATATGGCATTGGCTTAATGCGTAATCAA
>VOFJ01002095.1_pt1 | contig 35564 bp, 62 predicted proteins | sample 5384081 | NCBI WGS metagenome assembly VOFJ01 (sample SAMN12384729, study PRJNA508395) | human gut metagenome | isolation source: healthy gut I | host: Homo sapiens
CCCCAGGCGTCATACGAGCAATGCTCGGCAGAATTTTACGCCTTCCGGCAATGGCTGCCACATTTTGGACAATTCTTCATGTTCTTTTCCTCCTGCTAAAAATATAAAAAGATTCTTATACTGGATAGGGGGAACCTACTAAGCGAAAAAATAGAGTCAGATCCAAAATCGTGTGGGGTACCATCGAGACGATTGGGATATTTCCGCCTTTGGGTACTATCTTAAGGTGAAAAAAATAGGATATCCGGATGTCTGCGGCAGCCAATCTGCTTCCCTTTTAAAAAGCTTTTCGGTTATCCATATATGTACTGTAGTTCTGTCAGAGAATCGAACACCGAGTATACCCTGTATCGATTTCTTCCACATGGAGATCCCGCTTTTTCAAAGGAGACGATTATCAAGGCGCCAACCAGGAAAAAGGAAACACAGGAATGTTTCGCAGAATCCAGAAAGAGAATGATCAACAGCATAACGCTATTACCGATGAGGCGAATACGAAAAAGAAAAACGGCAGTGGGTCCTTTTTGAAAGACAAAATGGATGTATTGCTTTACCAGATAATACGATAAAAGGGAAAACCAGCAAAGAAGAAGGCATTATGAGTGGATCAGCCGAGACAATGTCCCCATGAATCAGCGAGGGACAACCCTGGGCGTAAAGGCCGTCAACTGGTAGAACACGCAAACAAACGGGCTTCCATAATGATAAAGATAGAATAGGCCTCCCAAGGCCGCCAAAGGGGCACTTAATTCCTGGCGAGGCCCGCAAAGCAACAGGGTGACTTGGCTATAAGACCATGCTCCCTTAAACAATTTGTTCACAATTAATATAGCATTTTTACTCAAAAATGTCAAAATATATCTCGGAGATTTAAGAGTAAAAATAGTTTTGTAGGTGTTACAATGATGAGTGACAAAGTAGAGATAAAAAAAGGTAGCTTAAATAGGAAAGACCTGTAAGTAAAGGTTAAGTTGCCTAGACAAAACCGAAGAAGGTCATCTATTTGCTATGGACTAAGAACACAAACGATACGGTTCCGGCAAACGGTAATTGAATATTCTCTGAAGCATGGCGTGACAAAGCAGCTGTGCGGTATCGACTAAACCGGCAATATGTCTATCGATGGAGAAAACTGCGATGGAACACTTACGAGTCGCTGGCAGATCATTCACGCTGATCATCAAATCAACATACACCGGGAAAATCAAACTCATCTGAACATGCGCCGCAGAAATCAGGCACACCAGAATTGTTGTATTCTGGGTCAAAAATACCCGTCAACGCGGCTACACGTTCTATTTCCGGTCTGTACCGCTTCCTGCGGAAACATGGTGTTATGGCGGTAAAGCTGCCCAACCCCAAACATCCCCAAGCCCCTATGAACAAATGAAATATCCTGGTCAGCGTGTTCAGATTGATGTCAAATTGTACCGCAGGTCTGCATTGTGGGGCAAAGTGAATAACGCAGTGGTTTCAATACACCTTCCTGGATGGATAGCCGTTTCCGCTACATAGAAGCCTTTCCCACAAGGAACACAATACCTATTCTTCACGTTATTTCTAAAGCACGTGGTCAAGAAGTACAACTATGCCATCAAAGATGTGTCGAACCAGACAATGGTTCCGGAATTTACGAGCAAATCTGTTACCACCGGAAAGCCAGTGATAAAACCTACCCTATTTGAACTGGAACTGAATCGTATGGGCATTCGCCATAAACTCATTCGTCCTTACACGCCAGAGCTGATAACCCGCAAGCAACGGGAATTTGACTTCTCACCGCTTCTACTCCCTTCGATGATTTCAAGCTCAGCTAGCCGTCCGTGAACAGGTTAAACATTTTTGTTCATTAAAATCTCCCCTTTACAGTCCTTTTTTTTCAAAATGTAACAAATATATACACTCCGGAGATTTAAGAGTAAAAATAGTTATTATTGACTATTTTAAAAGGTTTCTAGCAATACATATGCATTACATACGGCGATATTTCTTAATTTTGCGGAGATTCTTTTTTTTACGGTTATAAAATCAATGCAAGGACCACATAGATGAGAAGTAGGAAGAGAATGATACCGGCGATCACGAGGAAACCAAGTGGAGGTAAAGATCGACAACGGTATCCGCAGACGCAACAGCTCGCTGCGCCCACTGACTCCGCTGCCACCAGATCGACCGTGGCGAGATCTTGTCTCCCGCGTAGCTCCAGGTCGCTGTGCCGATTTTCTGCCCCTTCTTGACAGGGGCTTCAATTTCCCTCCAGGGACATTTTTGGTCAGATGATGCTGGATACGTCTACGCTTGTCCGGCATAATGGTGGAATAGTTTTTTGGCGGGCACCAGCAACAGCTTATCCTTGTTCCAGGCGTATTTCAGGTCGATTTCCCCGACCGCGTCTTCGCTGTTTAAAAACATCCTTCATGCTGAGGCTGTTAAACGCCCATTCGTATAAATTCTTGGAATCGATCATCTCACCGCGGGTCGAGATTTTATTGCCGTTTTCATCCCACTGGGCGAGCCCAAGGCAACAACATATAGCTATAACCGCCCCTCGTCGCGGTGGAGACCAGGCAATACCCGCCTGGTCATGCGAGCCGGTTTTGATGCCGCGTGCATAGCGGTAATAGAGGTCTGGGTCCAGGTTTGGATCGATCAGGCGGTTCGTGGTCACCAGCGTGCGCTCTTGCCCGGCCTCCGGGCCGCCGACTGGGGTATAGGTATAGCGGGTTTGGTCACAGATGTCCGTAAAATGCGGCAGGGACATCGCGTATTTGGTAATGAGATAGAGATCGTGCGCTGTAGTATAGTGTTCGTCGTCATGCAGCCCATGCGGGTTGGTGAAATGGGTGTCCTGGCAGCCAAGCTCCTGTGCCTTTGGTTCATCAGCTCGACAAAGGCGGCAACGTTGCCGTTGCTCACGTAATCCGCCAAGACCAGGGCAGCGTCATTTCCGGAAGGGACCATCATGCAATTGAGCAGTTGCATCACCGTAAGGACATCGCCTTCCTTAATCCCGGAAGGGGGGGCTTCCCGTGCCAGCAGTTGGTCGACGACCTCCTTGGTCACCCAACCTGGGTGTTGTCGAGATCCTGGATTTGCTCACTGACGATGATAAAGGTCATGATCTTGGTGGTAAGAAGCAGGCTCCCCGCCGGGCCGTGGCATTTTTTGGTAGACGATCGTATCCGTATCCAGGTTCACCAGCTCGATGGCCGCCGAATAGGTTTCAAAATCAATGTTAAAGGTAGCGGCGCTCGCCGGGGCTGCTGGAAGCATAGAGCACAGCACCAAAAAAAGAAACACAGAATGGGAAGAGCTTTTTTTCATGGAACTTTTGCCTCAATGTGATATGATAATAAAATATATAGCATCGTTGTGCAGCGCAATATGCATCATCGATTTGCATAAAATAGCCTTATAAAAAAGTATACCAGCTTATTGGGCAAAAAATAAAGGCTGATCAAAAAAATCTTTACAATTGGCGATTTGACAGAGGACAAAGGAGGGAAGCTCTTTTGCTTTTTATATTACCGGAAATATGCATGGGAGATGGCCCGGTTTGAGGATTCCCGGATACGCAAAGTTGAAAAAAGGCGATACGCGTTGATTGTCTGCGGCGATTTCGGCTTTCTTTGGGACGGCGGGGCGAAAGAGGAAAAGAACCTGAAAAAAGCTTGGAAGCAAGAAGTATCAGATTTTGTTTGTGGACGGGACGCACGAGAATTTTGACCTGTTGGAAAAATATCCTGTCACGGATTGGAACGGCGGAAACAGCAAATCAGCGGGAACTTGTACCACCTGATGCGCGGCCAGGTCTACGAGCTGGAAGGCAAGAAGATCTTTACCTTTGGCGGCGGGGAGAGCACGGAAAAGCAGATGTACATAGAGGCGGGAAAATGGTGGGAACAGGAGATGCCCGGCCTGGAGGAAATGCGCACAGCGGTGGATAACCTGCGCGCCAACCAGTTTCAGGTGGACTACATCCTCACGCATGAACCTGCCCCCGGGATGCCGGCGCACAAGGTCAACCCAAAGGACACTACCAACCAGCTGGACGCCTTCTTCGACGTGCTGGTCAAAAGCGTGTCCAGTACGACAAGTGGTTCTTCGGTTCGCTCCATATCGACCGCAAGATTACGGGCGAAAACCTATGCGGTGTTCAACGAGGGTTTGTACCGCGTGAGGGATCCTGCATACGTCCGGACTGGCATTTGGGAAAGATGCTTTTTGGGCGCTCCCTCTTAGAGGATCAGACATATTTTGTCGACCGGGTGTTCCTGCCCTTTTGTGGGCAGGGAACACGATTTGATTTGCTGGCGGGCGACGTCTTTGACCGGCCCATTGCTGCCGGGTGGAGGCGATCCAGCTGTTTGACCATTTCATCGCAGGAGGCCCACAGGCTGGGGTACCGCTCGCTGTCATCAGCGGCTTAATCACGACGGCGCTGGCCGCATGGCCTGGGAGCGCCTTCTGCTGCGCGAGAGAACAGGGGTGGCCATCGCCACAAAGCTGGAAGATGCCTTTCAGCCGGTTTTGCTTTCCGAGCGCGTACATTGCTATTTATTGCCCTACTTCCGAGCCCCGCCCAGGCACGGCAGGTGCTGGGAGTGGACGCGGGGGTTCCAGGAGGCCTACCGTGCCGTATTAGACCGGGTGCGGGAGCGCTTTGTCCCTGGCGCGGTCAATGTGCTCGCCGCACACTGCTTTGTGATGGGCGGGGGGACCTCTGCCCGGAAAGCCCTACTTTTGTCGGGGAGCTCCGAGGTCCCCGCATGTTTCGAGGGCTTTTCCTATGTGGCCCTGGGCCACGCCACCGGGCGTGAAGGCGGGGCCAAATGGCCCATGCCGGTTCCCCGCTCAAGTACTTACTCTTTTGACGAGGCGCATCACCGAAAGTCGGTGACGATGGTCACATTCGAGGAGGAGCAGGTCAAAAGCGAAGCCATCCCTGGAGAGCCATTGCGCGACCTGCGGACCCTTTCCGGTACAATGGAGGAGCTTTTGGAGCTGGGAAAACGGGCATCCAGCGAGGGGTATCTCTGTAGAATTACTGACGACTCCTGGTGTACATGCCCATGGATCGCCTGCGCCCCTATTTTCCCAACCTTTTGGGGGATCAATTCGTACTGGCTTTCCCGCGCGGGGGCCGGGGAAAGCGCCGGGCTGCAGGAGCAATTGCTGCACCATAGGACGGACGACGCCTCCATTTTGAAGCGTTCCTCGCTAAATCTGTGGCTTGGACCCCGATGCGGCGGATCGAACCCTGTTTTTGCAGGCAATGCACGGGGAGGAAACATGAAACCAATCTCTGTGACCATGCAGGCGTTTGGCTCCTATTTTGAAGCAGACAAACCGTGGATTTCCGCGCGTGCTGAGGGGACAATCCCATCTTTTTTGATCACCGGGGCGACCGGCGGGGGAAAGACCACCATCCTGGACGCCATGTGTTTTGCCCTCTACTGCAAAGCGACCGGCGGACGGCAGCTGGGGCAGTATGCGCCGCCGCAGCTCCGAAGGGCGCGGAGACCATGGTCGATTTTATCTTCCAGTTGGCGGGCACGACGTACCGTTTTTATGCGCTCGCAGTCCCAATACGCCGCGCGTGGAACCGGCGCGCTCAAGACAAAGGAGACGCACGCCTGCTACCGGATGGAGGCGGCGGAATGGGAGCTCCTGCTTTCCGGTGCGGAGTCCTCGCGTCCGGGGAAGGCGGAGGAAATCTTGGGCCTCACCTGCGAGCAGTTTTTCCCAGGTCATTGGCTGTTGCCACCGGGGGGATTTTTAAAATTGCTCCTGTCCAGTTCGCGCGATAAAGCGCAGATGTTCCAAACGCTCTTTGCAACGGGGCGCTGGGAGCGTGCGGGCGCAATGTTGAAGGGGAGATGGCCGCCGCGCTTGGCAAACAGGCGGGCGAGCTCGAGGCGGCAAAAGGCGCTCCATTTTGGAACGGGAGGGGTAGAGACCCTTCCACTCCTTGAAGAGAAGGAGGCCGCCCTGCGCGAACAGTTGGTTCGAAAGGCCAGGCGGCGCAGGAGGCCGCGGAAAAGGCATTCCAAAACGAAAATGCAGCTTTGCGAGCGGCAGAGGACTTTCTGAGCGCTTTGCTGCTTGGAGCAGCAGCAGACCCAGCGCAAAGATATTGGAACAAAAAGCAGGAAGAAATGGAAGCGAATCGCCGCCGTTTGGGGCCCAGGCCGCCGTGCCGCGGGGGGTATACCTATTTCACAGCATCAGGCAGCGCAAAAAAGGAGCTGCTCACAAAACGGCAAGCAACATGCGGCGGCGCAACAGAGTCTGGTAAAAGCGGAGGCCGAAAGGCGGCCCAGGCGCAGCTTCCCTTGGCGGAGCGCTACCGGTCCCAATTGCCGGAGCTGGCAAAGGAAGAGGAGCGCTTGCGCAACCTGCGGGAACATGCGCTCAAATGGCAGGGGCTTGAAGACAGCGGACGGAACAGGCGAAGCAGATGGCTTTGCTGGAAAAAGCAGCGGGCAGAGGCGCAGGCGCGTTTAGAAACGGCGGACCGTCAGCTGGCCGATGGGAACGTTTACATAGAGAACGCAAAATTCAAATTTCCATGCTGCCGCGCCTGTGGAGCAGGTACAGCAATTGATGGATCAAGGACGCTGCAGCGGCTCTGGCCGTACACTTGGAGGAAGGGGAACCTTGCCCGGTCTGTGGGGCTGTGCATCATCCCCACCCGGCACAGCCGAGCAAGCGGCTGCAAGAGGCCCAGGACGCTCTTTAAAGCGGGCGCGCAAAGCAGCGGATATGCTGGAAAGCGCGCAAAAACGGCTCCAGCAGCGTCGGGAACAGCGCGAACAGGCGAGGGGAGGATCTTTCCCAGTCCAACGAAAAGATCGCTTCCCTGCGCAGCGAGCAGCTGTTAAAAGTATCCGCAGAGCGCGAGATGTTGGACAAACTGGGCGAGCTGCGGGATTTGCCGGCGATTGACCAACGGTTGACGGAGGTGCGTTCGCAGGCAAAGAAAATGCGATGCAGCGGCCAAAAATCGAGGAGCGTGCAAACGCAGCGCAGCGGGACGCGGCAACGGCAAACGCCGTATGCGACAGTGCTGCACAGGCGCACCGGGAGGCACAAGCAGGAGACACCGCGGGCACAGCGGCTGCAACAGGCGTTGGAGGAGTCCGGCTTTGAACAGCAAGCGGAGGACATGCCGCCCTCTTCTTTCCCCGGAGCGGATGGAAGCCCTGAACAGACCATACAAGCCTACGCCGCCGCCGTAGCAAGCGCCGACCAGCAGATCAGCCGCTTGCAGAGGGAACTGTCGGGGTAAGGAACAGCCGTGGATCTTAATGCCCAGCGGAAAAAGGCAAGCGCAGGCGCAGGAGGCCGCCGCCCAGGCCGCCCAGGCCGTCGGGGCTGGAGCAAACGGCTCTTGCGGCGTGAATCGCTGGGCGCCTGCGCAAGTTGGAGGAAAAAGGGAAAAAGTTGGAGGAGGAATATGGGCGCACCAACCGTCTGGCAGCGCTCCTGTCGGGCAAAAAATGCATGTAAAGTCCCGCTGCATCAGTTCGTCTTGGGCGTGATGCTGGACGACATCCTCTCTTCGGCCGAAAACCAGTTCTTTTGCCACATTGAGCTCTGGAAGGTACAGCCTCAGCCGTGTGGTAGGAACGACCAGCGGAATGCTTTGGGCGGATTCGGACCTGGAGGTCATCCGACGCCTATACCGGTGGGCGCGCAGTGGAGACGCTCTCCGGCGGGGAGCTGTTTCTCGCTTCCTTGTCGCTGGCCTTTGGCGCTTTCCGACATGGTGCAGAGCTATTCCGGCGGGGTCCATTTGATTCCTGTTCATCGACGAGGGCTTCGGTTCGCTGGACCAGGAGACGCTGGACACCGCATGAAGGCGTTGGCGCAATTGCAGCACATGGGGGCGTACCATCGGATCATCTCCTGGCGTCAGCGAGCTCAAAACCGCATCGCAGCGCACCGGGTGTTGGGAAAGACCGGGACGGCGGCGCAGTACGGTCGATTCGAACCGCATAAGTTTTGTTTATAGCAGAAAATCCCCCAGGAGTCCTGATGGATGGATCCCTGGGGATTGCGTTCATGGATAAAAAACTGCGGGAATGGCCGATGAAAGAAGCGCAATGGAGTTCGCTTAACCGCCTACCAGCGTCTGGAAGAGTTGTTGACCTCCGCACGCAAGCCGCGATGTTCCGGCTGCTCCAATGCGAAATCCTGTGTCAAATCGTGTGGGCTGCCTGCTGCGCCTGTTTTAAGATCTCCATGTCCTGCGCCATATCTGCAATTTTTCAGGTCGGGGCAAGCCGTGTTGCCGGGAACCGAAGAAATCGCCGGGCCACGCAGACGGAGGTCTTCATCCGCGATCTCAAAATCCATTGGAGGTGCGGCACATCACCTGTAAGCGCGTGAGGGGCCTCTTCATTTTGCGCGTCGGAGAGTAAAAAACAAGGTCGAACGGTGGGTACCGCGCCCGACGCGCCCGCGGAGCTGATGCAATTGGCGACAGGCCATACCGTTCGGCGTTCTCGATCAGCATCACGACCGCATTCGGCACATTCAACGCCCACCTCCACCTCACCGTGGTGGAAACCAGAATGTCCAACTGTCCAGCGGCGAAATCCGACATCACCGCTTCCTTTTCCTTGGCCTTCATACGGCCGTGTAGTACACCGATGCGATTTGCCGGGCATCCATTCCGTGCGCAGCTTTTCCGCATATCACCGAAGCGTACGCGATTGAAGCGTAGTTCCGGAACATTCAAAAACTCCCATAGTTGGAGGCTACAGGCTTCTATTTCTCCTTTCTCGTTTATGCGGGCTCCCGATCCTAAAAGGCCGCTGATAAAATCGCCAATATTAATTCCTCCTCTGGCAGTCAGGAGGTAATCCGTTCCATCCGGCTTATCCTTACGGATAAACTTCTCTTCCATCTCTGTGACCCTCTTGTCATCTTCCAGTTTTGACTTTAAAGCCGAATAAATGTTGAAGTCGGTAGGGATCGTTTCCTCGTCGGTCGATTCAATTATTTCAAGTTCGGCAAACTTCTTTAAATTATCAGCAGTCTTTCCCGTAAGATGGATAGCAGTTTCTTCCGGTGCATAATCATCCTCTATATTTACAACGCCAGTTAATTGGCTGTGATCCGTCACACCGTAACCACTACCTGAGGCAATTGTCAAAGCAGTTGTACCATCTCTTAGAGTAGTACCTTCTCCGGTCTCTCTGCGTCGTTTGCTTCGAGGATAGCCGAATATTTTTTCTCTATGCAGGTATACTTATTCATAAACGAATTCTACTCCTTCATAATTATCGGCATCAAATTCTGCCATTAATATTTTCACTTTCATCAGAGTTTAGCTTTTTGTGTTTCGCTTAACAATATATATTTACCCGGTTCATTGATATCAGTGTATATTGCAAAAGACGGTAAAAGATCAGCTGTTCCAGACAAAGTATTATGTCTTTTCGCATAATTACTATATGCAGTACCAATAAGTAAACGTTCCAACTGATCGGTTACGCCCGCACGATAAAATGTATTTTTTCACTGATTTGTCAGATGTAAGGAAAAATTGACCCAGTGCCGCAGGTGAAGGCTCCTTTAAAGTACCCAATATCGTATCTATTTCAAGTTCTTCTTTGGCTGATCGATTTATCCAGGCATTATGTTCAACATCTTCCGCACTGATCTGCTTCCCGTTTTTTATCAACAATGACAATGGTAGGATCCTTATAAAGTACCCAGCGTGTGATTGGATAAATATCATCCCCTTAATTGCCAGTTGTTTTTATCACCATAGTCATAACATGGTACACCCGTTCCTATCTGTAGTTCCAAGCAGCCGGGCTTATCCGGCATATCTACGTACTCTGCCGGATCCATCTTGTCAAACAAAACAGGCAATTTATCACCACGGTAATAGCCTATGATTTGTTTGTTTTTTGCCAACCCCCAAGCCCGGTTTTCGTTTTCCTGTTCCCTTGGTACCAACACATCAAGCATCGCCCCAAGTTCCTTCTCCGGCAACCCATCTACATTCTGTCCTTGGCATAACTGTTACTATCTTTCACCCCTTTGTTTTGCCAATGATAAATAGCCTTGCCTTCAGCATCACGAAGCGTAAGTATAAAAGGCACATAGGCAAAATTGCACCAGTTCTTCAAACGGTCCCAGTTCCCTTCTTCGTTTAAGACCTGAGCTTCCTCAAAGGGATTGTATCTGACATCAAATAGCAAAGAGATATTCAGCTTCAACTTGTAATTCCTTCTGTCAAGCCCTATATAGGCGAGATAAGGAGTCTCAGGTACCTTAAAAAGCATACTGCCAATGGTAGAGGTTGCATTCTGTATATAATTCTGATACGGTCCTATGCCATTTCCGAATGTCTGTATCGTCCAGGCAACACCAGCCTCTTCCGATCCGAAAACACGGGTTCTATCTTAAAAAACTTCGCCTTTATCATTCTTCTCCAAACCTTTGGCCGTATCAGAGAGATAGGTATAAAATCCGATTTCTGACTACTGGACTCCGTGTATACCCCTTGTAGTGAGTTTCTGCCCAGTTCCTACCGTTTTAGGATCAATGCTTCCATTTAATAATTCTGTTTTCTCATAAGGCGAAAATGTCAGCTTTACATTATTGAAAACCTTATCAACTCCCAGCGTAGAATCATTCAGGCACCAGCTTATAGCCTCCGGAGTCAATGATGTATGGATATGATTCAGATCATACAAAATAATCTGTCCGCCTTTTTGGATAAGACGCATCCCGAAAGGACGCAGCGTTTCATCCAGCACTTCCCGCATGGTCATCGCTTCTGCGTCTTCATCGAAAAAGTTGGACAGGTTAACCGATATGGCATCCAATAAGCTTTCTGTGCTATATTCAGATAACTTGGTACTGATATACTCTTTGATGGACCCGTATCGGATACCCGAACGGGATAATGCCTCCTGAATAATTTCGCGCACAGTCATAAAACCTGTTTTACTCCAATTAAAACGATCCAGTATGGCCATATCTGCAAAAAAGTTATCTCTACGCCGTAATCAGCTTTGTAGGCAAATGGTTCCTCATATAATTCAGGATCCAGCGTTCCCCGACCAATATAATTCTCCATTTCGGTAAACATCCATACGGACGCTTCCGGCCTCTATCGTATAAAGGTCTATAAATTGACGATCACCATCCGAATATAATTGAAGCGTAGCATTGCTGGAGAGAACCGGTTCCAACTTGTCTGTTTCCGTCCACTCGATTTCCAGCGGTTCTTCGCAAAAAAGCGATATCCTGCACTTGACCGGAGTATCCTTCCTGCCAAATTTCGACATCATATAATATCTGGACGATACTATTAAAAACCACCTTTATATCTTAGTTTCATGCTCATCGTGTACGACTCATTTTATTGTTCATCTTTTTCAGCATGCCGACTAAAGTCAGCCCGTCGATTTTAAAGACAACTTCCTCCAAGACCGCCGGATTCTTCCCGCACAATTTTACGTATCATGGCGGACGGAGCAAACAATTTCAGGATTGTTGGATGCTCCGGCATATTCGCCGATCATGGCTATCATAGGAGCAGAGGCGACGGTACCTCCGGCCAGTTTAGGGATAGACATCATAGCTCCGACAATGGCGGCTACAGCAGCAACACCGGCGATCCATCCAAATGGACCTAATCCGGCATTAGCACTAAGGGCTTTAGCTCCGGCGGCTTTCAGGTGAGCATTCGCATTTGTCGTTGTTGCAGCCGTATCGCTCATTGTCGCCGATACCATTTGCAATATGGCGGGGATAGCCTGGGATATCGTATTCAAGAAGTTGCTTCCCCATTGCAGCCAGGCACCAGCAGCTTCATTTACGGCACCGGTAAAACCGTTCATGGCATCAGTAATACTGGATATCCCTTTTTGTATAGGGGTAAATGTATCTTTATCTTTAAAGGCCGCCCGTAAATTAGCCTGAGCCAGTTTTTCAGCCTTTTTCAGTTCTTTTTCGGTCGGTCCCGACGGGGCTAGAAGTTCCCCCGAATACCGATGGGTTTTCGGGTTGTAATATTTAGCCTTTAGTTTTCTTTTTATCAAATTTAAATTCCGGAGTCTTTAGTAATTGCATATCCGGCTTTTTCTGCTGCGCTGATAATGACCGCGCTTTTCATCAGTTTCAACTTCTTCTCCCAAAGTTTGATTTCTTTTTTGCAAGGCAATAGCTTGCTCACCCATAGCTTTGGATTGCGTCTCTTTGAGGCTTTTAATCTTATCTTCTATTCCACCGATAGTCTTTAAATCGGTGTTTTTTTTTTTTGATTACCCTTCTTTTTCTCTGGGGTAACAACTACTTCTCCTATTTCTGTAATCTGATTCGTTTTACCCAACAATAAATCTACGCGTTTATTGACAGCATCGACAGTTCCTTCCATCTCGTAGAAGCTTTTCAGATAGCCGTAAATACCTCTTCGGGTATCGCTATCAAATTTTACCTGGGGAAAAGTAGCCTTAATATTTTTTTCATTGCCTGCTGGAAAAAGCTTCTCCCAATGTATCACCCGCATCACGCCATTTAGGAGCATCTTGTACCAATGAGGCGATAATTCTATCTGATATAGATGTCGAAATCTTTTGATCAGAGAGAGCCTCTTGCATATTTGTAATAGCTTCTGCCTGTTTTTTTGAGAGGCTTCCTCCAATATTTCCTCTGTTTGTGCTGATCGAACTTTCAGGGCTATTTGAGTTTGTAAACTCGAATTGATTGCATCATATACGGTTTTGAGTTCTTCTAAAGATGATTTTTCAGACAACAAATATGGCATGTATTTCTTATACGTCTCATTCAATCTCTATCACGTCTTTTCTGGCCGCTGTTCCTTCCGATGTAGCCATGAGTTCATTATAAATATAGCGAAGATTGTTACGCTCTTTAAACAACTCTTCATTATAACTTAAAGTGGTATTTCGTAAAGCTTCAAGGGCCTTTTTATTAGCATTGGCTGCATCCGAGAGAACAAATAAATTTCGGGTAAATTCAATGATGTCTCCACCATACATAGACAAAACCGTCACAGCGGCAACTAATGCCGTTTTGCCAGGAGAACAACGAACCGGCCACTTGCTTCCATACAGGCACGGCCTTCTGCCCGGCAGCAATCAAAGCCTGATTCTCTTTCCGGGCTGCCGAAATCGAATCAGCTAAAACAGGTAAGTTGTTAGAAATTGCAAGAAAGAAAGTGTTTGCACTGATAGCCAATGCCGGCAGCTCCCTTGCTACCTGCTGAACCGACATGTTCAGCATATTAAATCGCTTTGTGGCAGAAGCAACTTGCGTCATTCCGTTACCAACCCTTCCGCTGTTATATGAGACCTGCGTCAATCCGGTTCCCACTGCCGTGATGGCCGTTTGCGCCTGGCGAAACTCACGTACCATGGACTGAGATACCAGCGAGGTCCGGCTACCCATTCCACTAACTCGCCGTCCGGCATTTTCAGCCGATCCGGCAACCCGGTCGAGGGCTGCCCGGGCTTCACGCGCACCGGCGTCTATCCGGTTACGCAGGTCAAGCAATATCTGATATCTCAATTGTTTATCCATATACGTGTTTTAATCGTTCAAAATCTTCTAAAGTAGCGACCGGTGTCTCTTTCTTTTCCGGTAACGGTTCCCAATCGAATCGGATAATGTCGGTTGGTTTTAACGAGCGTTTGGAATAGGGAGTAAGGCAGCATTGTGCAATGAACCGGGCCTGTTCCCATCCGGAGCGGAACCGCAAGGTCTCCTTTTGATTCCACTGCCCGGCTATGCTGCCGAACTCTTCCGGGGTAAGCTGCAAGAACTCTGCCCGGCTCATGCCGATATCATCCCACGGCCAACCCTAAGAGCTCATGTATTTTTATTCTTTTTTTTTCTCTACGGACATTTCAATATCGGCATCGATTGTTTCAACTTGGAAGTTCCCCGATTGCCAGGAGGCCAAATCTTCCGGAGCCAGATGGTCGGCCATATCCATTTCATTTTTTATAAGGTAGTTCCATCTGGTCGGCCCGACAAGATGAAGCCAGGCAGCAGAATAAAAGAACGACAACCGCAGACAAATCCGTTCCGCTAATCATTGTCGCTTCTTTACCTGTACGGTTATAAAATTCGAGCATGGCACCCATGGTCATGCGGCAAGGATATTCTTTTCCTTTGATTATAATTGTATTCTGTTTCATAATTGACCTTTTTGCTTTGTTACCACTTCACCGCTGGAAGAGAACTGGGAGCTGTAAGTCACATCGTCTCCCGCCTGTGACGTCTCTTCCAAGGAATCGATCACAAATTCGCCTTCTTCGTATTCATCGCCTGCCTCTTCATTGGCAAGCCCATATTTGAGCTTTATGTTTTTCTTCGCCTTCATGGCGGCAAAGCAGCAGTTTCTTGTCCTTGTCGCCAAACGAGCGTAGGGCATCCGCTTTGATTGTGACTTTAACGGCCGTGACCCGTTTTTCCGGATTACCGCCCGGACTGTCTTTTGTCAACCGTTCTTTAGTTTCCGTATTATATGTGATTGTATGGCTGGTCGCCAATGCCTGGGCCTGCCATGAGGGGTATCACCACTTTCGGCAGTGTCGATATACAGCATCAGGTCGCACCCGTCCATCACTCCTTCTTTTTTAGCCATCGTTTTTTACTTGTTTGATTGTTATCAATAAAACCATCGTTAAAAACACCGGTCAAATACCATTTGAATTTCACCCAAAAGGGGTGGTAGCCGGTTCTTTTGCCAGTTCCTTTTTGCTCCAGCTCATCACGTGCGGCATGGAGATTTTTTCTTCCAATTGGTATACCAGGTTCTGAAGACTGTCGCAAGAGGCTTCGACAAACAGCGTATCGTTTTTGAATGCAGCCGAAGCAGTCGCTTGGCCTGACTTATTATTGAAAGTAGCCCCTTCGGGCAACTTACGGAGGCTGTCCAGTGGAATCGCCAGCTTCGCCAGGCTCTTCGGGGTTGTCGCGAGGGTAACGTTGACCTTTCTGTCCCATGCGAGACATCTGTCCAGATTTCGGATAGAAGTACTTTCGTTTGTAGTCCTGCACGAGCACACGAGCAGGGCAACGTTCCCAATGAGGGGGCAATTGACAAGCCGCTCCAACAGGCCCTCCAGGCGGAACATCCTTTCCCGGAATTCTTGTACTTGCTCATATAATTCCAATATTGTTTGGTTGTCACGTTCGGACATGAGGCGGGACACGTCATCCTTTTTCCAGCTTCTTCTTCTTTCGAAGCAGGGGAAGCCCGGCAAACCAGTTCAACAGGACGATCAGTCCGCCTCCCGTACCCAGGTACTGAATAATGCGTCCCAGCTCATCTTTATGCCTTCTTTTTAACAAACAGGCCGATTATCCACTGAATAAGCCCGGTATCGGCAATGCCATTCGCTGCAAGACCTGAGCCTAATCCATACAACAGTGCGATATACCAATCCGGACCGTCGAGGAATCCCAGTTGCTGCCACCATCCGAACATACAGATACCGACGCCGACCACCCAGGACAGGATTTGCGTAACGATAGAAGGCATCTTCGGAAAGAACCCTTTCAATGTTTCCACCACTACGGGAATGACTGCCACGATAGCCGCCAGTGAGCCGAACACGGCTCCGTAATCAATACCCGGATCCGGGTTAACGCCTTCTTGCGCCATTACCGGCACAACCAAAAGAAAAGAGAGAAAAAGAAAAAAGCGATAAAAAATAACCTTGTGTTTCATACGTCTGCATTTGAATTTGATTGAATACCTATTTGAAAAAAGCCAATGTCTGACATCGAAGCCAGGGACAGGCCTTCGCCGCCAGTTCGTTGTGGCCGACGATCCGGACGCGGGGAAAGCGGCGGTGGAAGTCCTTCACGTATGCTTCCAGCGCTTTCTTTTTGTTCCGGTGTCCGGGTGTCCTTGGGGGGTCTTTCCGTCGGCAGCCACCCCGCCAACGTACACGATGTGCCGGGAAACGGAATTGTGTCCCTTCGCACCGTTGGTGATTTCCCCAAGGATCGACCACGCCGTCCTCGTTGTTCTCGACCAGCCGCTCCACCGTCCCGTCCAGGTGAATCATGTCGGTATAACCGACCTGTCTCCAGCCGCGGCCGCCTTTGTGTAGCGGGGCTGTATGCCAACGGCGGATCTCCTCCGCCGATACTTCGCGGCCTTCGGGGGTGGCGGTGCAGTGGATGACTAAATTTTTCAGATAAGTCATTACGCTTTGTCCTCTAATAAAACGATTACACCTTTTTTTGGTCGTCGCGGATAATATCGGCACCGAAACGGGTAAACGATTCAATGATCGTACCACCCAGGTAACCCGGGGCATTCGCATTGACAACCGTGTTCATCTTTACCTTCAGCACGACACACCATCTTATCATTCCAGAACAGGGCACCGGACAACAAGACATCTTTTACTTCAGCATCTCCGGAAAGCGGTTTATTGCCATTATACAGGATACCTGCATGTCCTTCATCCGTTGAACGGCTGAAGATGTCGATACCCAAAAATACGGCCTACGATTCCCTCTTTCAGCTTGCTTTCGTTTCCGGTCTTGTAGTAATCCACAAATTCGGGGATTGCCAGGAGATCCGTGTACTGGTCAGCCGTAACCATTCCGTACCAACTTCCACCCAAACCGGATACGTTCATACGCATCATCATGTTCAGGATTTTAAGGAAGTCCGCTTTCGTCACGGATTTTCTTTGCGAGCTAAACCCTGCGATATTGGACGGGCGCGCGTCTCCTGTTGTTTTTCAAAATATTGTCAGCTTTTAGTCGGACACCAGTGCTGTACGGCGTATGCGGCTGCCTTGGTGTTGATTTCCGCAGCCTGCTGGGCCTGCTTGGTCGCACGTTTGTTGTAATTGACCAGCAGCTCCGACTGGGAGTCGATAAGTAGTGGCTGGCAATAGAGCAGCGTCGTTTCATAATACTTCGTGCCGTCGGTAGATACTTCCACGGACAAAGGCAGTGCGGAGGGTTTGCCTTCCTTGCCCTTGCTGATTTTGTTCTGTACCGGCTTCTCGACCCTCTCTGTCGTGTCTGCCACACCTGTTTCCCCGATAGACTTCTTGTAGAAGCTGTTGTCGGGGAAGATCTGTTTGTAGTTCGCTCGAGTAGAGCGTGGTTCTAATTTCTGCCATTTCTGTTAGTCGATTTGGACGGCGGCTGCCGTCTGGATAAATGTTACACCCTCATACACATATTCCGCCACCTTCGTTTTCCGGCCACGCCGGTCGTCACCGTACCGGTCATGCCTTCTCCCGGGGTCAGGGTTTCGGTTGCAGTTGTTTTTGTCTTTACGATCAGACGTGCCCCGGGTTCGATGTCCGGGCTGATCGCGAGGTTCAAAGGTACGTGCGGCGGTAGCGACTACCGTTGTACCGTCAATAATGGTCAGGTTGTTGTAAATGTCAACAGCCTGGTCGCCGGTGGCCGACAGTCCGACCACGGTAGCGGCACCGAACGGCCACTTGGCGATGGGGTTTTGAAGTTCGTTGTTCATCATTTTACTCTATTGAAGATTCATACTCATCCAGCAACTTGTTGAAGCGTTCCGGATCTTCGTGCTCCATGCGGCTCAGTGCTACCGGATCGTGTTTCTGGTACCAGTCCACGTGCGATTGTCTTTAGAGGCTTTCGTACCCTTTTTTGCCTTTGCCTTCGATTGTTTTGTTGATTACGTCGCTCAGGCGTCTTCCTTCGGCGGAAGCTCCCGGCTTTGTTGTCAGAGGTTCGTCTTCTCCGTCATCATGAGAGTCGGACACCTCCGAGACCATTTCGGCAAACAGGTCAAAGTCGGCAGTAGCCAAACGCTTCATCCGTTCTTTGTTCTTTTCCGTCACCGTACCGTTCTTTTCGCCCAAAGCGAGTAACCGGTCAACGACAGACTGCCGGTAGTCTTCAGCCTCTTTGCCTCTTTTTCTGTATGGCTGCCAAGATCTGCTGTTCTGTAGCATCTTCCGGAAGCCCTAATGCTTTTGCAATTGCTTTCATATTACTTTTTTTTTTACAGGTTGATATTCATTCATGATCCGGCTCATCAGTTCCGGAGTCGAGAGGTTTCCCAGTTCATCCTTGCGCGGGGTTGTTACGATTTCATCGGCCAGTCCGGCAGCCTTGGCCTCCTCGGCAGAGAACCAGGTCTCATCTTTCATCAAGGAGGCGATCCTGTCTTTGTCGCATCCGCGTCAGACAAGACCGTCCGAAGCGAATCTTTGATGGAGTCCAGCGCCTTCATGTCGCGAGCCGACAGCTTGCCGCTGCCTTTTCCGGCAAAGAAAGGGTCGTGTATCATCAGCTTGGCGTAATCCTGCATGGTCAGCTTGTCGCCCGATATGGCAATGACCGCCGCCATGCTCGCCGCGATACCGTCCACATGTATATGGATATAGGCGCGTGCGCTCAATATGGCCGACACAACCGAAAATCCCTGCGACACGCTTCCACCGTCGCTGTTGATCCGGATATGGACGGTATCGGCCTCATTGTCCAGTTCCGCCAGGTCGTGCGCCATTTGGTTGCCGTTTACATCTTTCCCGATCACCCCGTACATGCGGATGGTAGCCTCCCGTTTGTCTTTATTTAAAATACGTTCGTATACTGGCATGTGTATGCGTTTTTAATTGATTCCGGAAGCAAAGTAAACTGCTGCACATGGGGTTGCAAACAAAGTCCCAACCCTTGCAACTTATGTTCCAACCCTTGTAACTTTTTTCCTGGTTTCTTGTCAAACCATAACCTTTGCTCAAAAAAAATACGTGACATGAGCGACAAAGAAGCAGCTTACATATTATTCAAAGAAGGCGTTGGCAGGAGATCGCCCGCATCCTGAACCGGTCGGAGCAGACGGTTTCGCGTTGGAAACGCGACGGCGGGTGGGACAAGAAGGCGACTGAGGACTTGATGGCGATGCAAACCATCCACGAAGACATACGCGACCTGGTGCGCTACCAGCTGGTGCAGCTACGCAAGCTGAAAGAGCAATACGTAAAGGCGGAATCAGATGGCGGGGAACCCCGGTTGATCTCGAAAGGGGATATCGACGGGGTGCGTGACCTTTATAATATGATCAAGTCGAAAGAAACGGACTGGACCACGACAGTGCGGCTGGTGCGCCTTGTCAATAAGTTCCTGAAAGACAATTATCCGGCGTTGGCCCGCGATGTGGCTCCGGCATTGAATGATTTTTTTGAATGAGCAGAGAGGGGGTATGTCATGAGCCTGGAACGCAATCTGACCCGTAAGGAACAAAAAGGAATACGACGAGTGGTTGGCAGAGATGAAGGAAACTGTCCGGCTTAAACCTGTTTTGGAAGAGACAGAAGTACAGAAAAACAAACGTATTGCTTCGCTAAAGAAGGATTTCTCCAAGTTCTGCCGGTATTATTTTGAAGACTTTATGGATGCTGACTTTGCGTGGTTCCATAAGAAGGCTGTTAAACAGATTGTTGACAACGAAGACATCGTGTTTGCCGGCGAATGGCCGCGAGAACATGCCAAGTCTGTCGTGATGGACATCTTTTTACCCATGTATTTGAAGGCCCTGGGTAAACTGACCGGCGTTGTCCTTTCGTCTGCCAACGAAAACAAAGCAGACGGGTTGCTTGCCGACCTGCAGGAGCAGTTGATGTTTAACGAACGCTATAAGGCTGATTACGGGTTGCAATACAAATCCGGGAAATGGGATACCGGTCATTTTGTAACAGCAGACGGAATCGGGTTCTGGGCGTTCGGTCGAGGGCAATCCCCGCGTGGTGTACGAGAAGCGGCACTCCGTCCGAACCTGGTCATTGTGGATGATATTGACGATGCCGAGATTTGTAAGAACGAAAAACGTGTGCAGGATGCGGTCGATTGGGTGCTGGGCGATCTGTATGGTTGCGCCCCGACGAAAGGAAGCCGCTTTGTCGTTATCGGCAACCGTATCCACAAAAAAAAGTATCCTGGCGCATATTATCGGGGATGTGGAAGAAGGTGATCCTGTAAAAAGCACTGTCACCCATCTGAAAGTATATGCCTTGGAAAATCCGCGTACCCACCAGATGGACCTGTCTGAAAAGGGGGTCCCGGCATGGAAGGAACGATATACCCGCGAACAAATCCTGACTAAAATGGAAAACATGGGGCGGCGTTTGGCTCTTCGTGAACTATTCCATCAACACATCGTAATCGGTCGCGTTTTCCGCGAAGAGCATCTTCCTGGGCAGACCTTCCACCGGTTGGGAACTGCGAAAAGCTGGTGACCTATTGCGACCCGTCCTATAAGGATTCAAAGAAGAACGACTTTAAAGCCATTGTCCTGATCGGAAGAAACGGACCCTATTTCGACATCTACGATGTGTTCTGCCGCCAATGTACTACCCCGGAAATGGTTCGCGGCCATTACGCCCTGGCGGACGAAGTGCCTGCCCGCAAAACCTGCCCCCACTGGATGGAGGCCAACTTCATCCATGGACATTATCCATCTTCAAAAATACGACGAAGAAGCAGAGAATCGCGGTTACTGTATTGCCATCCGTGGGGGATAAACGCAATAAACCGGACAAGGTAGAGCGTATCGAAAACCTCTCAGCCTTTACGGAGCGTGGACGTATCCGTTTCAACAAGGCGTTGAAGCATAGTCCGGACATGCAGGAACTCCGACAGCAATTCCTGGGTTTCCCGGACGCACCGCACGACGATGGGCCCGATGCCGTGGAAGGTGGTATCTATAAACTAAACAAACCGGGACTTAAACAGTCCGGTGGGCTCAAAACAACCAAGTACAAACAAAATAAAGCAAGACGGCCATGGTAATAGATTATATACAAACCTGTGACTTTTTTTGGTATTTATTTCCGAGACATCCCTGAAGAAAATCATACGCGACAAGGATTGTAAAGTCTTGGACGCGCAGCGGATGGCATACGGCCATATCAACGAAAAACTGAGCAAACGGTATCATATATCGCTTGAGCTTGGCAAGCAAGGGGAAGAACGCAATCCGGCGATGGTACGCTGGATGACAGTGATGACCGTTTATTACCTCTACCAGTCGGTACCCGATGACGATATCCCCGAACGGGTCCGCGTCAATTATGAAGATGTGGTTCGTGAGATCGAACGTGTGGCGGCAGGCAAAGACGGCAGCACCCTCGACCCGGTACTGGACAGTAGCGGGAAACCGAAAAACGGCATTTCGCTGGTTCTCCAATCCGCGCCGCAGCCATAATCCGTTCGGATACTAGTTGAACATCGTTTAAATCTTATTTCAATGAACATTCAAGACATCAAAAACAAACTGATCTTTGCCCTTGGAGGAAAGAAACGCGGACGAAAATCCCGCCTGCTTAACCGGCAAGGCCCCGACCGGATTTCGATGGAAATGGACAAACTGGTCGGGGCAGCCTATAACGCATTGGACCCGGTATGTCCGGACCGGTTGGACCTGCTTGCCATCTACTTCAATACCCTGGAAAAGACAGCCAAGTTATTTCGGAGCACGAAAAGGCCTCCGCCTTCTTGATCACCGAGCCGTTCGAGGTTTGCAAAAGAGGGCTGTGAAACGGTCGACAAGAAACGGACCAAGCTGTTTTGCCGTCCCTGGTTTACCAACTTCCTGACCTTGGCGATGGACGTGAGTGAGTTCTGGGGGTATCAGCTGTTGGAGTTCGGCGAACTGGATGAGCATGGCGAGTTTACCGATGTGAATTTCTTTCCGCGCGAGCACGTCCGTCCTTACGAAAAGGTGATTACCATCAACCCTTGGGATCGCGACGGTATCCCTTACGAAGGGCATGAGACCGAATACTTCCTGCTTCCGCTAGGAGATGCCGAAAAGCTCGGTAAGCTGGAGAGCATCAGCCGGGAGGTGATCTGGAAGACGTACGCCCGGTCGGATTGGTCGGAGTACAACGAGCGGTTCGGCAAACCGTTCATTGCCTACGAAACGGATACCGACAACGATGACGAACGTGAGAAGTGCATGGAGATGGCACAGCGTTTCGGCAGTAACCTGGTCGGTGTGATCGGTAGCGATGAGAAACTGACCGTCACAGCCGTGGCCAGTAAAGAGAGCTCGGACAACTACAAGAGCCTGGCCGACTTTTGCGACGACCAGATCGCCAAGATAATGAACGGGCAGACGGGTACCAGCAAGAACGGCCAGTGGACCGGGACCGCCGAAGTGCATGAACGTGTCCTGACCGAGTTCACCAAGGCACGCTTGCTACGGATCCAGAATGTCATCAACTACAAACTGTTTCCGTTCCTGATCGCCCGGCTACAAACTCAGCGGTTACGAGTTCAAGTTCTACGGCCTGAAAAGCAAAAAAAAAAGGAGAACACCGTCGACAACAAGAGCTACGACGAACCCCACCCCTTCCCGGACGAACGAAGGGGAAGAACAGGGATTCCTCGGTTTTTTCGGCCGGGCCCGGAACTCCAAACATTAGGGTTCTCCGGGCTGATAAACCGGCTGTATGCGGAAGGCGATGCTCCGGAGCCTATGGCCGGGTTTGATTTGGCGAAGCGGGTAAAAGAGGCTGTGCTGAAACGTATCTACGAACGGTTTGATGCGAGGGAACGACATCGACCCGGATTTGTTCCGTCATACCTGGAGGTATCTGAACGAGGCGGTAGACGAAGGTTTCGGCCTTGACGAAGGTTTCGGTGATCCGGATTACGAGTTTATCCGTGAGCTGAAGACGAACAACGCCGTCTTTGCCGCCTTCAAGACCCACCGCCAGCAAAACGACCTGGCAGCCCTGCTTATAGACGATGAAGGAAAGCCCCGGAGCTACCACGATTTCCGGAAGGCCTCGGAGCCGGTCATCGGAATGTATAACGTCGGTTGGCTTATGACAGAATACACGACGGCTATCCGTGCTGCCCGAACCGCTTCCCGCTTCCGCCGGTACATGCAGGATGCCGACCTGTTCCCCAACGTGCGTTGGCTTCCCAGCCGGGCGGTCGATCCCAGGGAGGTGCACCGGAAATATTACAACACGGTTCGTGCATTGACCGACCCCTGGTGGAAAACGCATTATCCCGGTTGCCTCTGGAATTGCCAATGCGACATGGAGAACACGGCGGACCCGATTACGCATATCGGTGACCGCCCGGTCATCCCCGGGGAAACATCGACAAAGGAAGAAGGCCCGGCAACCGTACCCGGTCTGGACCGTAACCCGGCCTTCACCGGCAGCATCTTCACCGACAACCACCCCTATGTCCAAAAGGCCTATCCGGGAGCAGGCGAAGCGGTGGAGCAATTCATCGGCAAGGAGCTTTCTAAAGAGGAAATCAAACAATCCCGTTCCATTGTGCGGGAATGGGCTAAAACAAACCTGATCGGGAAGCGTGTGCAAGTAAAGGGATTGGACAAACCTGTTTCGTTCACTTCGACAGGCATCAAGGAGGCACTCAACCAACCCCACAAACATCTGTTGGAAAAGAAACGAGACGGTACGTCATATTGAGTCGATGTTGAAAGAGGCCGAATATGTCCGCTTTGATCCGGATATCAAGGATAACAAGATGGTGAAAGGCTATCACTATTACCGGATAGAGATCAGCGGAGAGCCGTCATTCGTTGTCATCCGGGAATTGAATACCGGGGAGCTGCTGTTTTATTCGATCGTGGAGAAATTAAAAGGGAAATAAAGAACTTGCCAAAGGATATGCAATCCAATACAGTCTTCTTTACCTCCCTTTCGTTTGCAAACATACAAAAAAATAATCAAATGCAACCCCCCAAACATAAAAAAGAGATTGATGCGCTTACAAAAGAAGCCGAGCGATGGGCGCGGAACGACCTACCCCGGCAGGTGGGGCGAGAGGCCGTGACCCATTTCAAAGCCAATTTCAACCGGGAGGGCTTTGTCGACGACGGCCTCCAGAAATGGCAAGAGGTGAAACGGCGCGACCCCGGCAGCCCTTGGTATGGTTTTGAGTACAAAGGAGAACGACGGACGTCGTATGCCTTCAGCCGGGACCGCAAGACCGGAAAGACGCGAAAGGCCAAACAGCAAAAGCGACTGAACTTCAGCCGTGCCGCCACCCAACGCAAGATACTGAACGGCCGGATCCATGAACTGCAAGACAGCCTGCGTTACGTCAAGAACGACAAAGGGGTTATGATTACGAGCGACAAACCCTACGCCGCCGTCCATAACGAAGGCGGCCCCATCAAGGTGTTCGGGAAGAAGACCGTCCGGCTGCCAGCCCGTCCCTTCGTCGGATATAGCCAGGAACTGGATGAAAAAATCGAACAGATCATCAACAAAGGATTAGACAACCTATTCAAACGATAACGCTTATGTATTACTCGCTGTATAAAGACATTAAAAACAGAATAGCCGAAGAGTTCGGCATAAAAATCGACCCGGATACGGGTATCGTCGTACCGCAGGAGGGATCGGCCATTATGGACATCCAATGGTTCAACAACCAGTACGCCGGAGTGATCCACATGGCTCCGGTCATATTTATCGAATTTTCTCCGCTGGACATCTCTCCGGCCACCAAACAGACGAATAGCACCGACATCAATATCCGCCTGCATGTCGTGACCGAAGTGATGAATGAATCGGACGGCGATGTGCGGGATGGGGATGTCTTGAACCACGAAGAACTGGCCGAAGGTGTATTGCAGGCCGTGGAGGATTGGAAATTCGATTTTAACGGTCATGACACCCGGCCGCTACGGGCCGCCAGCTGGGAGCACCATCACCGGTACAACGGCTTCATGGTGACGCTGATCGGATTAAAAACCAAAGGATAACTGCCGACGATCTTCGGCCGGCTGCCGCTTGCCCCGCTTCAGCTCCTGTTTGGCGGGATAGGCAAGCCAGCGGTTGAAAGTGGAGTAAGAGATCAGGAAGGTACCGCGGATCATGTTCTCGTAGACAAACAACTGCGAGACACCGTGTTTCTTTTGCTCCAACACGATATCCTGTACACGAATCATGCGTAATAACGTATTCCTATTATTATATGCCATCGACAACCTCAAACCTTTTATACCAGCAAAGATAGCTCATTTACCCCACACTTTCGCTACATTTCTGCATATTTATGCAATATAAACTGTATATACAACATCTGTATGCAACACTTCCTGCACTTTTGCAGTGTAAACCAATAAAAGTTATGTTATATGGCACAGAGGTATAAACTGATCGAACGCAAGAACCTGGGTAAGGACCAGGCAGAAACGCCGCGCAAGATGTACGCGCAGGCAGTGAACAACGGCTATGTGAGCTTTAATGAACTTTGCACCGAGATTGGCGAGGGCTGTACGCTGACATCGGCCGACGTGAAGGCGGTGATGGACCGCATGAACTTCACGCTCGACAAACACCTGAAGGCAGGTCGCATCGTGCAGTTCGGCGAGATCGGCTCGTTTCGCCTGGCGGTGGGCTCGACCGGCAGCGTAGACGTGAAGTCGTTCAACGCTTCGCAGATCCGTAAGCCGAAGATCGTCTTCACCCCCGGCAGCCGCCTGCAGGAGACCCGCAAGTTGACCACCTTCGAACGTGTCGGCGAAGAGGCTCCGGCCGAAAACGGCGCGGGAAGCGACCGGCCGGAAATCGAATGACCGGCGGCCTACCCACAAAAAAAAGGGTGCATCCTTTTTCCAAACAGCATACATGCTTTTTCGGAAAAGGTTGCACCCTTTTCTTTTTATGCTTACATTTACGTCAACCAAACAATTTCAGATGGATAATTTCAAGATACGCGCGTACGGATTGCAGGAGCTGGCCATGCTCTACTTCCCCAACAGCACGCCACAATCGGCCAGCAACCAACTCAAGAAATGGATGAAAAAGGAACCGCTCCAAGCCAAGCTCCTCGACGCCGGATACACCTCCGGACAGAAGATCCTCACGCCCCGGCAGGTGGAGGTGATCGTGGGGCATGTGGGAGAACCGTACTACGATTCATAATCTGCTTCCCATTCCACCGTGATCGTCGCCCTCACCTTGCCTGTGCCGTCGCAGAGGTCGCAGGGGATGAAGGTGCGCTGGTTGTGGCCGGTGTCGTCCCGGAAGCCGCCTTGCCCGCTGCAACGGGGGCAGGGGAAACCGCTGGCGTAGCGCGTTTCCGTCCGCGTTCCGTGTTCATCCGGTTCGATTTTCAATATGTGTTTCAATTCGCTCATTGTTGTTCTCCTTTCTTTAAAATAAATTTGGTTCTTTTGATTCCTTGATATACTCCAGCAGGATGTAGTCCAGCGGCTGTGTCTCCCAGTTGATGCCGGGGCGGTTCTTGTAAAGCGACTTGATCAGCCGGCGGCACTCGTCCGGCAGGAGGCCGCTGTCGAGCTTCGCCATCGGGAGGTTGATCCGGTCGAGCGTGAGGGTGGCGGACTTTACCCGTCTCAGAGTCGGTTGAACGACGGTTCCAGCTTCTTCCATACGCCCATCTTGTCTTTCTCGAAGAAATAGAAGTTGGTGGCGGTTCCTTCGACCAGGTGCGACTCCTTGAACAGGTTCATGATGGCGGTGTATTCCGCATCGCCGAACTGCTCCTCCAGCTCGTAGAGCTTCGAGATGGACTTGTAGTCGAGATCGCCGTACTTGTTGCGCTCCAGGAGTGTCATGGCAAGTTGGTACATCGGGTTCTCCTGCCCGTCCTCCTTGCCCTCGATCCACTGTTGCAGGAACTCGATCAGGCGCGAGGCGGCGGCATCGGCACGTTCCTCGAAGCGTTTCACCTTGTTTGATTTCACCTCGATACGGAAGCAACCCTCCTGGATGGAGAACGACATCTGCCCCTCGCGGCGCAACTGGCCGTATTCGGCAAGCACCTGGCGGAACGCCTCGATCTCGTCCACGCAAAAGGCGTGCAGCCCTTTCACTTCGTCGCACACGGCACGAACCTTCTGTTCCACCTTCTGTACCAGTTCGGCACGGATGCCCTCGTAGGCGGCGCGTTTGTCCAATGCCTGTTTGCGTTCTTCCGCTCTCTTCTTTTCCAACAAGGCTTCCAGCTCCTTGCTTGTGAGTTTACTTAAATCTTCCATTTTTCTGTTGTTTTTGATTGTTACACATCTGTTTATTCTGAATCTCTTTGTATTTCACATATTCCCGGCGGAGGTAGGCGATCGACTGTTCCAGCCGGTCGATCTCCTCGTCCCACTCCCGCAGCAGCCGGCGTTGCGCCTCCATGTCCCGGGTCGGGCGGGTGAGTAGCGTATCGACCAGGAAATCCCGCTCGCCACTCAAGTAGTCCAGCCGGCGGCGCAGTCGCTTGCCCTGCTCCTCGATTTCGTCGAGTTTGTCTTGTAAGGGAATGTAGCGTGCCATACTGACTAATTGGGGTAAAACAGGGAAATCCAGTTCCGGATTGCCATTTATATCCACACTGTTGCGCTTGCAATAGAGGTTGTAGATCGCTGACAGGCGTGATTCAGGAATCGCATTGAAGTTACCGCAGTTGGCGGCACGGCAGGCGATACCGATCACATAGCGCACTTTCGCCTCCTGGCTCTCGAAGGTGTAGCCCAGTTTGTCTACCCACTGGCAGATTGCTGCGATTACCCGCTTGCGTGCCAAATCGGCACTGTCTTCATAACGGTTCTTGCGCTGTTCGGGCGTGCCCTTCATCGCCTCAATCATCAGGCTGTATTCACGTGGGTATTTCGTGTACATCTCGCTGAGCGAGGTGGTACGGCCTCCGCTGTGTTCATATACCAGCCCCTCCTTGATTACATCCTTATATTGCAGATCGTAGCCCGGTGTCTCCTTCAGCAATGTCCAGAACAGGGCATGCGAGGGAACGCGTTTCTTGGTTTGTTTTTTTTGTTATTGCCATACTATTTTTTAATTTTAACTATCAATTGTCAACTTCCTCTCCCCATGCACCAAATCGGCCGTATCCTTATCGATGTCGATACGCTACCACCTGTTCCTCGCACGGTGGCGAATGCGGCAAGCCCTTTCATGGAAAATGGCGTAGGCCATCTGCTTGGCGCGTACTGCCGGTGATCCTTGCGGTTCACCTTTGTCATCTTCATGGGCGATGAAGATGAAGAGCGTGCGGGGAAAATCGCGTATCAGGGCGATAATGTCCTCCGCCTTGATGTCGGTATAAACCGTCAGATTGTCTATGAAGATGATCCGTTCGCATTTACGGTTCTCCTTCATCTCCTGCCGGAGGTCAGCAATAGAGACGAACGGCCAGCTGTGGAAATTACGGTCGCACTCGGTGATACCGGCACGGGCGACCGCCTTTGTATAGCTGCTTCCCGTTCCCTCTTCGGCAGAGATATACAACACCGGCTCGATCTTTGCCAGCGACTTCGCCAGTTTCAGAGCGAAGGTGGACTTCCCGTTCTTTTCCTTGCCGTAGATGATCCAGCAGCCTGTACGTTCCAGTTCACCCAGGATCCGTTTCCATTCACCTAAGAAAGGCATATACTTGAAGCGTTGCGCGTTCAGGTTGGATACAGATAATCGTCTCATCATATCATTCTTCGTTTAGGATCAACAGGGTTTCGGCACGGCGAAGTCCGGTTTCCGCCTCCTGACTGTCGGTAGCGAGACACTGGTTGACGATCTTGTTGATCTTGTGTTTGTCCTTGATGTTGACCGACAGGACGGTGCCGATCAGGTTACGGAAGAACAGCTCACGTTCACCCGGTTCATCGGGGACGATGTGGTTGTACTTCGAAGAGAAGCGCGAAAACAGTTCCTTATAGGATTGCTTGCGCGAAGTTCCCTTGCCCTTGGAGCTTTTGTGCGTAACCCATCGGACCCCATCAGGTACCAGCCGCAACAGTCTTTGCGTGCCGTTCCAGAACTCGTGCAAGAGAAGCAGCGAGGAGTAAGACAACGCCCCGGCTTCGTCGATGATCACAATGGGCCTCGGCAGGATGTTCAGGATGTATTTGGCCGATTCTTTTACCTCCTCCAGTGTGCCGTCCAACTCGCCGCCAACCGCCTTGGCTATGGCACGGGATCAGGCTGCGCTCCTGACGGCATTGCGTGGCATCGATATAGAAGCAGTTTTTCAGCGTGCGTGACAGGTAGCGTGCGGAATAGGTTTTTGCCAATGGCGCATTCATCCACAAACATCATTGATTTGGAGAACTCCCTTGCAGAATACGACATCTTCCTCGATCATGGTGTACAACATCCGTCCGTGCCATGTTCCATTTCCGTTCGTTAAGCGACACGCCGAGCGACCGGCCCAGCTCCAGCCATTTGCCGGGATTGATCTTCTTGTCGACCTTTCCCTTTTTGATCTCGCTGTACACGCTCTTATTGATACCATATTTCTTTGCGAAACCTGCATCGCTGCCGTCGTACCGTTCGCGTGCCTCGGCAAGGGCGGCAAGCACTTTCTTTTTTAAATTCGTCTGTCAGTTCTATCATTTTTGTTTATGCTTTATAATATATTTCCGTTAAATTCTATATTTCAAAGGCTTTACAAACCGGGTTCGATCGCTGTTCGATTCGGGTTCAAATTCTATTGCAACGGGTTCCTTTATCGCTTCGCCTTCGTCCAGGCTTTCGACCTCTTCCACCTCGTCCGGCTCGTAGCGGGTCAGGCCGGGCATACGGAAGTCGCTCCCGATGACCGGGGGTGCGATGGTCAAGTACGGCCACCTTATCGATCTCGTGGTAGCGTCGCCGGCTGTACCCTTCGAGCGTACCCCGGTAACGGGCAAACAGTTCGCGGTTGCGTGCTTGTTCCTCGGTCTCGCCAATCTTGCTTCGGGAGGTTACGGGCTGTTCCACCAGTTCACACACCACACGGTTCATACCGCTCAGGCTGCACACTGCCGCCAGGCATTCTCCGTCGTTGCCGTCGAGCCAGTAGATGTCGACCGACCGTCCGGCCAGCACCTGCATGAAGCCGATCAGCTTTTCGCCCGTAGCGATCTCGCCTTCATCCGCCAAGAGGAAAACCGACTTCCTAAAGCGTACCTGCCCTGCCATGCTGACCGTACTTTTCGTCTTGTAACCAAGGGAAGGCAGGAGGGTACGGTATGGGATCGGACGGTTGTTAGCCGGGTGCTGGTGGTTCAAGAAGAACTTCCAGCGGCTTTCTTTCTTATCACTGATGGTGCAAGGCATATTGTTCCAGGTCTCGATGTCACGCAAACCCTGCTCTACCAGTTTGTCGTAAGGCACGAGCTTCGTTTTTTGCGCACCAGCCTGGTTGGACTCGCTACGGGCGAAGGGACGGGCAATCCACTCGGGGTGTTTCTTCTCCAACCCGTAGCGCATCTGCCTCCAGTATCCTTCGCACCGCTTGGCGCGGGCGTTGTTGGCCTCGATACGCACCCGGCCAAAGACAGCCCCTTCACGCAGGAACGTATCGCGGTAGTCAGCGTTCAGATTGCTTTCACACTCGATTTCTGCCGGTAGCGGTAGTCCCCATTCGGCATAATTGCGCACCATCTGGCGGTAGAAGTCAAGAATGATCCCTTTCTTATCCGTCCCATGTACCCAGACCGTGATCGCTTCGCTACCCAGGTCGACACCCAGGTAGAACCACATACGTTCTCCTTTTTGGCATACTCGAACGGCGGCTGGCGGTCATCCACGGAGATCACTTCTCCCGCATAGTCGGGGTGTTTCAATTTTTCGGAGGGAACAAAAGCTGCAAAGGCGCAACTGGCGGTTGCCTGTACGCTTACGCGAAGTGGCGGAGGAACTTCCCCATGAGTTCAGGAACATCCTGATGGCGCGATCGGATACCTGGCGGAACTCTTTCGGGTCGTATACTTCACCGGTCTCCCGGTTGATCACCTCCACATAGCCGGAGATGAAACCTGCCAACTGGCGGCTGATCTCGGCAGGTGTCGGTTTTGAACTCCTGATGGGCATACATGCTTTCCAACAGGTCGTAGGTCTGCTCATACGATTTGCCCCGGTTATTGTTATTGTAACCTTTCAGCAGAGACCCGTAGCTTTCTGCTTCGAAGCGTTCGATCTTGCGCTTCAAGGAGAGCGGGTTGGAGGGAGGTTGAACTGGGGGGGAGATTGCGACCTTTGCGCACTGCGTTAAAGTTTTCCAGTGCAACGGCCAAAACTTTGTAGGTGTTCTTGAATGAGTCATTCATTTGAATACATTTCTCATAGTGGGCGGCACGCCACCGGATAGCGGCACGGAGTACGCTGGCGTTTAGCACGTATTCGTGTTGCTTCTCAACATCCAAATTGCCATACTTGCCGGGGCGCACGGAACTGAAGAATGCTACCGCATCGGCATCTTCCCAGAAATACTTTTCCATCGAACAATCCTTCCGCCGCGGATCACCCAATTGTCCCCGCCACTCTTCGGGCAGGCTGTCAAAGGCAATCAACACTTCGTTACCGGCTCCACCCCCTCGTTGAACGCGGCGCAAGCCGAAGTTTTTCTTCTCATCCCGTGCGAGCTTCTTCCGCAAGGCCTCCCAAGAAGGGAAGAACTCCGGAATCAGCTCATCCTTCGTTACCACCAATATGTTATTCCATTCGTGAGGCATTTTGTTTGCTTGTTTATTTATATCTGTTCCCGGACCAGGATTCGAACCTGGGACACCTAGCGCCGGACTTTGCCGACGCCGTGCTCTGCCTGACTGAGCTATCCGGGATACCACCCTCGTACCGCGGGCCGCGTACCGACTCAATCTAAACCAATCTTTACCTAACCTTCTTAGATTGTTTATCTTTCGTCTCCGAACGTCCGGTCGAACCACCGGTCGAACTCGGTAACAGCTTCATCCACTTCTTTTTGATACTTGATCGCCAGCAGGCTGAAGACCACAAACGACATAAACATCGCCAGCCCTGCAAAAAAACAGGGATCACCCGTCTCCATTGCCCAAGCCATCAAAATCAGACCGATCAACATAACCGGAAGGCTGGCCACCCATCCATAAAGTATTATCCTGCCTTTCATGTCACTTGCCTTCCGTCAATTGTGTCTTTGCCAACAGTCTCGTTTCTACGACCAAAGACGGATCAGTCAGTTCCATCCATCCAAACCGGTTTCGCCAGCAGCCGGTCCAATACCGCCCAGTTCTCCAGCGACACACAGTCGTTGTAATTATACCACTGGTTCTCGCCCGTCTCCGGGTCCAACCCGATAATGCCCCAAAACTCCTTACCTGCCGCTCCGATACACACCTTGCACTCACCCTTGGCGATCACCACCCGGAACACCGGGCGTTCCTCTTCTTTCTTTCCGGTATACACCAGCATCTTGAAGTTTACCTCATATTCGGAATCCATGTCAAACGGTGCCTTGGCATAATGCCTTGTAGTCGATTCTTTCCTTTGTTTCCATTTTTATCTGTTTTTTTTATTATCAATCGTTCCCGTCCCCCCGGTCTCGCTCCGGTAGTTGCAAGTCGTTGGCTTTCTTGGCGGGAATAGTCAGAGGTCTCGGTTAAATTGCCTACCTTTTGAGGCTGTCTTTATAAAACTTTGCGATTATGAAAAATTCAAGATCAATTCTTTTCCGTGCAGAAATTCATGTCTATCTGTCTTCCGGTGACTCATTTGAACTTGCCGAGAGGATCAGTAAAGTACTTTCGGACAAAATATATCCTCTCATTAACGAAATCGGTCTTTCAATGAAGTCTGAAACGTTTGACCAGTACGAGAATGAGATCTGCGAAATGAATGGGTGTCGACAGCCTGTGATTTCGTTTCAATTTGAGAATCATGTACCGACTCTTGATATTTCTGTTGATTACACATTGTTCCTTCGTTCGCTGGCTCGTCTGATGGATGCTCGTTATCCGGATGTTCGGGTTTGTTATGAACCGGACAAAAGTGCGCTTTATCCTTCAGGACCTCATCCCGAAAACGGAGAGGAATAGAGTCATACGCTATCAGGGCTTCAACTCCGGGACGACCCATCTGCTCCACCCTAAGTATTCCGCGATTTTTTAGCTCGCGGAATGTTTTTGCGTCCATTACCGCAGGAACCAGGTCTCTGTATTTGATTTTTGCGTGTCTCGTTTTTGAGCCTTTCCAGAAGAGGAGTACGCTCGGACGGTCGCCCATCCGGTTGTTTATATCGAATTTTACTCCAGTAATCCTCGATAGCCTTGATCTGTTTTTCGTTTCGCAGTGTCATTAATATTTGTATGGCCCTGTTTATATCTTCCCTCCGTGTTGTTTGCCGTGATGGAAATCGTGTTGCTGTCTATTGTAGCTGTCATGTCTGTTTGATTGTTGATTGAATAATGATCATTTCCCTGTCAATGCGTTCAGCACTTCCGTCATCCGACCGTTGCCGTAAGCATCAAACCATTTTCGCGGTTCTCCAACGCCTTCGCTTGCAGGAAGGCCATCATCTCGTTGTCGTCATATTCCCCATGCAGTACGCTGCGCACGCCGGATCGGCGTGCCGAACTTGCGGGCACATTTTCGGAGGTCGTCTTCGATCAGGTATTTCCGCATCTGTTCCAGCATCTGCTTGCGCAGGCGTTTTAAGTTCTTCGCACTCATGGCAACCTCCGGGGTCATATAGAACCCCATGCTTGCGGATGTTTGAAGCACTTCGCCGGTTACCCATTTACGGAAGGCGCGGGCTTCGGGCTTGCGAGACTGGAAGACTAAAGTATAAAGCCCGGATTCGTTAACAGCTGTCATTGATTGTTTCCCTCAAGGGTGTCCACCGAAATGGACATCCTTTCATCTTCATCTAACCTGGTCATAGCATCACGATATTTACTGATACCAAGTGCATCACATATATCTTTTGCTACAAACAGAGGAATACCATCTACCACTACATTTCTTATCTCTCCAAATTCAGGGCTGGAGATCACCGCTATGCTTTTTTCTTCATTTTGAATGTTGATTAGATAATTGTTACTTCCTTATAGGGATTCTCCACCTCTTTCTTAGTGATTTCGAACATTTTCCCGCCATGGTTTAGTGCGTAAGCCCGGATCAACTTGGCAGATGGGCTGTTCGTGTCAAAGCGAAGTGCAGACTGGACGGTTCGCTCTGTTACATTCAATTTTCTGGCGATCTCGCGCTGTAATTCCAGTGTTACTGTAATTTCGTTTCTTTTTTCTTCCATGTTTGTTATAGTTATTATATGTTTTGTTCGTACTTTTAGGGCGTCTTTCTATTGGAAGACTTTGCAAAGATATATTCATTTGTGGATATTTTTCCAATTCTGAATGTATAAAATATATTCATTTGAATATAATTAACAGTTAAATATGTACTCGTATGCTGATAGATCGTATAAAAGAAGTTGCAAAATTGAAAAATATGAGCCTTAGAAAGTTTTCAGAATCAATAGGTTTCAATTATACTACCTTGAATGGCTATTCTACGGGTAATAGAAAGACTATAGATTCTTCCCTTTTGGAAAAAATAGCATCCGCATTTGAAGATATAGACTATTATTGGCTCCTTACCGGTCGTGGTTCCATGCTGAAAAGCGAGGAGTGGCGCTGATGGGCGACAAAGAACCACCTACGACATCACCTAATCCGTCCATCCAACCGGCAGACGAATCCACCTGCTATATACAATGTATAAAGAGAAAGAAGCCAAAATAGAGGCCCAAGCCGAACAGATCGGTTCCCTGAAGCAACAAATCAAGCAGTTGGAGTCAACGATTGAGGGGTTGCAACATCACGTCCATCCGGCAGCAGCCACCGCTGGATCCGGCCGGATCCGCAAAAACGATGTTGCGGATTTGGGAGATGTCCGCTTTGCCGAACAACTGTGATGTGCGAGAGTTAGGAAATGAAATTTAATAACCGGCTAAAAAAGCCATAAATTAAAGAGAAAATTCTATAAACCTAATAATTATCAGATATGGGGAGAAGACAGAAAAGAGAGTAAAAAGGAGAGTAAGAAATCAGAATTGCCACGAAGCAGATTTCAAGAAAGGCATGTTGTAAACCATGGTGATATTGTCTCTTTAAACCGACCGGAAAAACGATCTAACAAGAAGTAAAAAATCATCGTGAAAACAAGCAATGTGCAAAAAGCTGACAAGCAGCGTCCAAAGAACGATCGTAAAAGTTCTAGCCCGGTGCTTGTTGGCTTTGCTTGTTGTATCTATTTTCCATTGAAGATTCTCTAATTCATATAAAGCAAAAGCAGAGATTCCTTTTTCTTTATAATGCTCCATGAATGGCATGTAAGCCAACCCTTTGGGGGTCTCTTCCTTTGCTATAACCATCCGGGGTTTCATGGTTAAGAGCAGCATGATACAAACGCCAATACACACGGCCGCAAAAGATAAGCGACCACAGAAAACAAAAAGCTTTCCAACCGACAATGCCGTAGTTACAAGAAAAAGGGCAAATGGTAAATATAATGCCTAGCAGTGTATAACAACGTCCCGTGATTGAATCAGACACCTTACACAGCTCATCTAAGTATTTTTCCCCTTGATCGAAAAATGAAATTAATCGCCTTACTATCCAACAAATCTATTGCATCATCCGGCAATCGCCACGCATCTTGTTCCGGATCTTTACCCATGTTTAACCTTCGTGTGCGCCAGTTTGTAACCGCTTCTTTAATCTTTTTTCATGCTGCAAAAGGTGTATAATATGAATGAAACGCCCCCTTAAACGAGCTTTTTCTCACCAC
>VOFJ01000413.1_pt1 | contig 35562 bp, 24 predicted proteins | sample 5384081 | NCBI WGS metagenome assembly VOFJ01 (sample SAMN12384729, study PRJNA508395) | human gut metagenome | isolation source: healthy gut I | host: Homo sapiens
AAGCCGCGCTGCAAAGGCCATTTTTCCTGCCCGTGCATACCCAGATGCCACTTGCCCGACATGTAGGTATGGTAGCCGGCACCCTTCAGCACCTCGGCCATCGTCACGCAGTTCCGGTTCAGGTACCCCTGGTAGGCGACGGGTTTCTGCGGAACCGGAGCACCCGGCTTGCGCCCGGGAACGGGGTCCTCGGACATGCCGCCGATACCCGCCTGATGGGCATACAGTCCCGTCATCAGGCTCGCCCGCGTGGGGCACGAACGGGCCGTGGAGTAGAACTGCGTATAACGCACTCCGCTCTTTGCGAGGCGGTCGATATTGGGCGTGGGAATCTCGCCGCCGTAGCATCCGACATCGGAATAGCCCATGTCGTCGACCATGATCAGGATGATGTTGGGCTGCTTCGCCGCCGTCGCGCTGCCTGCGGCGAGCGCCGCAGCCGAGCTCCCAGTGCAAAAAGGGTTTTATTCATGATATTCTGTTTTAGTTCCGCATGTTATTCCGTCTTCTCCTCGACCAGCCCGAAGCCCATTTCGCACATCTGCGTAATGGAATAGCCCGAAGTACCCGGCGTGATGGGCTGCAACTTGAACTGCACTTTGGTCGTCGTGTACTCCTGTTCGAAGTAGTAGAACTCCCAGTTGGAATTGTACAGCAGTTTGAACTCGCTGGGGACGGTGGGTTTCCACGTCCGGGTCGCGTCGTCGTAGTACTCGATGTCGTAGATATAGCTGGTGAAATAGTAGTTGGCGATATTCCAGAGGGCAAAGGTATTGAAGGTCACCGGCTCCTGCGAGTATTCGAAATCGTCGTCCTCGGGCGTATCCTCGCCCGGTCCGGTGAAACTCAAAATGTAGAACGGGATATGTGCCCAGCTCGAACCCGTCGCCGGCTGCATGTGGCCGAGAAGTCCGTTCGAATTGCTGGTGTTGCCGTCGAAGGCGTTCTTCCAGGCAGGATTGGCGATCGAGTTGCCGGTGAACGCCGTTCCATTGGCACGGATGACCGTGTCGCACCGGGGATTGACCGGATCGTTATAGGCATTGTAGTCCCAGGCGACACCCCTCAAGTACCAGTTGAGTTTGTCGTCGCCGTCGGCCATGTCGAATTTCAGCCGGGAAGAGGGCCGTACGATGCTCTTGTTCGGGGTCCGGGACTCGAACGAGGGAACCGTCGAACCGTCGTAGCTGGTCCAGAACTGCTCGTCCTCGCCCAGTTCGCGGAATTGCTTCATATAACGGATGGCAATGGTCGAGCAGGGGAAGTGCCAGCGGCGGAAGAACGGCAGCAGGTTGCGGTCGGCGTACTCGCAGGCGCTCATGGCGAAGAAGTCGCAGGCGACCTGTCCCCCGAGCAGCTCGTCGGCCTCGTATTCGAACCCGAGTTCGCGGGCACGCTGGGAGACATAGGGGAAGATGCCCCAGCCCAGGAAGTCGGCCAGCTGAATCATCATCGTCGTGCGGACGTTGTCGTTGGCATGACCGTACATGATGCCGTTGTCCCGGTTATTGGTCGTCCGCGCGAACTCCTTGTTGAGTTTTTCGACATTGTCGGCGAAATTGATCACCTGACCGGGCCACATGCCGAGCGTGCGCGCATAGTGGTAGTAACCGATATTCAGCGAGGGCTGCAAGAGTTTGTCGCTCTCCTGCCACGGGCTTTTCACCGCTTCTCCGAAGCCGAAAAAGACGTTGAACCAGTTCGTCGCGCCGTCGGTCTGCGCCTGCAGCAGCGTCGTGTTGATCAGCTTCTTCTCATCGACGGGCGACGTGGCCGACTGTCCGCGCAGGAACCCGATGGGATAACCGCCGTACTGCTGAACGTTGGCCGCCGGGAAAAGCGCCGTCTGCCCGGCATCCGGCAGCTGGATGTCGGAATAAACACGCATCGGAGGCTGGTTGGCGGGATCGTAGCCGCCGAAACGGTAATAGGCGTCGACGATCTTGCCGTAGTAGTCCAGCACGCCGTCGGGGTCGGTCATCGCACTCATCTCGGCGACGCCCGCCGTGAGGATCACCTTGTCGGAAACCAACTCCGTCCAGTTGAGGAACGCCATCGAATCGGCGTCTTCGCTGGGCGCAGCCAGCAGCGCGGCGCGCTCGATCATGGTGTTGATCCACTCGCGCAGGTTGGTTTCGCCCTGCACGTAGTCATCGGAAGGAACCGCATTGTTCACCGTAACGGTTATATCCCCCGCGGGAACCTTATCGGCCGGATAGCAGAAATAGAGATAGCCGCCGAAATAGCTCGAAACGGAGTTGGTCCCGGGATGCAGCACGCCGCGCGTCACCACGTTCTCGTAACGCTGGCGAAGCTGACCGGAGAGCAGTTTGTGGCCTGCGCCGATCTGGTATTGCAGGTCGGACGTGCCCTGGGGCACTTCGATCTCGACGGCATCGCCCGAAGCGACGTAAAGGCCCGTGCTCTGGAGCACGGCCGAATCGGGTGCATAGGCGATCGGCTCGTAACCGCCCTTGACGGTCACCTGCACGCCGAACGCACGTTCGATGTTCGGGGAGACGATGCCCGGGAATTTGTCGGCCCAGTCCCAGTAGGGGTTGCCCGACGAACCGCCCTCGTCCGAACCGCCCATGTCGATCAGGGGCGATTCAGCGGTCAGGTCTTTCGAACACGAGAGGGCGCATATTGCGATCACTGCCGGAAGCAGTACGATCAGAATCTTCTTCATAGCTTTATCTTCGTAATGGTTCGCAATTCACTTGTTTAGTTTTCCAGCTCCAGGTCATAGTCGATAAACCAGTTGGCGGGATCCTCCAGTTTCGCCGCATAGGCCTCCCGCTCGGCGACCGGGAACTTGCGGGTCACCATCCGGGCGAGCATCGTGGGATTGTCGGTGTTGCGTGCAATGCGCATCATCGTGAACCAGCGCTTGCCCTCGCCGGCCAGTTCGCGTGCAGTCTCCTCGATGATCAGGTCGAGCACGACACGTCTCCGTTCGGCGTACTCCGGGGTTTCGGGATTACGATCTCCCATAAAACGTGCATCCGTCGAACGGACTTCCGGAATGTTGAGCCGTCCGCGGACACCCCAGACCGCCCTTCAGCTTCTCGAACGCGTAGATCGGCGCGTCGAACGGCGGATTGTAGCGGTTGCCCGAAACGTAATAGGGTTTGAACCCGTCGTTGAGGACGGCATCGGCGGCATCGTAGTTGCCCAGCGCGGTGAGCGCCTCGGCGATCATCAGATGGATTTCCGCCGCGCGGTAGATATAGATCGGCGCATCCTGCTGCTGAATGGTACGGTTCAGGTTGTACTTGTTGAGCACGGATTCTCCCATACTTGTCGTATAAGATACGCCGACGCCCCGCGGATCCTTGACGGTCTGCACTCCCGACTGGTAATCGCGGCCCGTATAGCGGGAGGTCATCACCGAAGTCGGCTTCACGTAATACTCGCACGTCGGGTCGGACGAAAAGAGCGAGTAAAGCGGGTTGATCTGACGCTGCGAATAGTCGTAGAGCACCATCGTAAGGCCCTCGTTGGTCTGGGGGTTGGCCGGCGTATCGGAGAAGAGCGAGCTCCACTGTTTCGTCTTGCCGAACTGCTCCGAAAGGGTGAATTTGTTGTTGTCCCCGGCAGGCGTCAGAGCCTGTCCCGTGATCAGGTTGATGCCCTTCTTCGCCGCGGACTCGTAGTCCCTGTTCCAGAGGTAAAGCTCGCACATCAGCGCGTCGGGCGAGATGGGCACGCTGCCCCAGATACCCGTCGTGCCGAACATCGTGTTGATGTCCACGCGGCGGAGTCCGTTGATGTTGTCCACACCGGTGTTCATGAAATGAATCAGCTCGGGAATCAGCTCGTCGAACGTCAGCACGGGAAGCTTGCTCAAATCCACCTCGCCGGTCATCGCGTAGTCGTAATAGACGGCCTTGCCGTAGAGCTTGCCGATGTTGAGGTAGGCCCAGGCGCGCAGCGTGACCGCTCCGGCGATCATCTGCCGGTAGGTGCTGACCGGAATGACGCCCGGATAGCTGGCGTTGTAGTCGATGGCGTTGCGCAGGAAGTCGTTGCAGTTCATCACGATCCGGTACAGGGGCGCGGGATCGGCCACCGTATTGCCCGGCTGCACGCCGTAACGGTACACCTCCCAATAGCTGTCGGGAGCCTGGTCCGTAGGCGTTATCAGGTCACCCTGCAATTCGCCCGTAACCACGATTTTGGGCGCCACGTCCTGCAAAGTGGCCATCAGACCCATGAAGGAGGCGTATACGTTCGAGCGGTCGGTGTAGTTGTCGTCCGCATCGAGCATGTTGTCGGGAGTCTGGTCGAAGAAACTTTCGCAGGAGGTTGCCAGCGAAGCGGCGCAGATCACCGTTATCATCAGTTTGAACAGTTTCATATCTCGTATCGTTTTCACCGTTAAAAATTCAGGATAAGACCGATCTTCACGTATTTCGGCACGGGAATCTTCGCTACGTCCATGCCCTGCATGGCCATGTCGTAGGAGTAGGCGAACTCGGGGTCGGCGCCCGTGTAATCCGTGAAGCAGAAGAGGTTCTCACCCGTGATGAAGACCTTGAAACCGGTCATGAAGAGCAGTTTCTTGCGGGTCTCCCACGAAAGGGTCAGCTCCTTGAGTTTCAGGTAGGAGCCGTCCTCGATCCAGCGCGAGGAGAAGCGGTTGTTGCCGGCCGGATCGCCGTAGACGACGCGCGGAATGTCGGTCTGCTGCCCCTCGGCCATCCAGCGGCGCCCCATGCTGGCCGCCTGGTTGGTAAAGCCCTTGCCCAGTTCGTTGTAACGGCGGGTTCCGTTGTAAACCTGATTGCCGTGGCTGTACGAGAAGTTGGCGAACAGCGAGAAGCCCTTCCAGCTCATCTTGGTATAGAATCCGCCGAAGAAATCGGGATCGGCGCAGCCGAGCACCTCGCGGTCGGCATCGGTGATGAGCTTGTTCCCGTCGAGGCTGCGGAACCGCACGTCGCCGCCGGTGAACGCATAGCCGCTCAAGGTCGCCAGCCCGTCGGACGTTGCCTGCTCGGAAGTGGCGTAAATGCCGTCGGCGCGGTGTCCGTAATAGGAGAAGGGAGCTTCCGCCTACCCGGTTGATGAGCGTCACGCCGTCGCCGAGGTCGATGATCTGCTGATCCTGGCCGCCGAGGCTCATGACGCGGGTTTTGTAGTAGGCGATGTTACCGCCGACGCGCCAGCGGAACTTGCCGCCCACGAGCAGCGCACTGGCGCTGATTTCCGCACCGCGCGAACGCATCGAACCGCTGTTCTTGTAGATGACGCCGGAACCGTAAACGGGCGAAGCCTTGGTATCGACGATCATGTTGCGGGTATATTCCTCGAAAATGTCGGCGCTCACCGAGAACTTGTCGCCCAGCAGCGAGAAGTCCACACCCAGGTCGATGTTGGTCACGCGCTCGGGACCGATCTTCTGGTTGGGAACGCCCGCACGGACCAGGCCGCTCACGTCGCGCAGCAGTTGCAGCATGTAGTAATAGCTGCCGTAGGCGCTGCTGTAACGGCTGTTGGGGTTGACGCTGTACTCACCGCGCAGCATCAGGCCGGAAACCGCCTTGCTGTTGCGCAGGAAGGGGGCGTTGCTGATCTTCCAGCCGGCCTTGAAGCCGGGGAACACGTACCAGCGGTCGCTGTACGCGCCGTAGGTCGAAGAGGCGTCCACCACGCCCGTGGCCGAAAGGTAGAGCTGTTCCCGGTAGTTGTAGTCGGCTTTCAGATAGAAGTTCATCCAGTTCAGGAGCTCGGCGTAACCGCCCGAAGAGCGGCCCACGGAGGAGACGTTGGAGAGCGTGCGGTAACGGTCGGTCGTGGTGTTGATGCCCGATCCGCTGCTGGCCTGCGTGCGCGAGGAGATCATCTGCCAGCCGCCTTTCAGGTCGAGCCGGTGGCTGCCGGAGGTGAGGTTGTAGGACAGGCCGACCTTGCCGAAATAGTCCCTCGACTCCGAGGAGCCGCTGCGCACCGTATTGAGGGCCAGGCCGCCCATCAGCGGGGCGATCGTGCCCGAACTCAAACCGCCGATGAAGATGTCGTCCTTGATGTAGCGGTAGAAGATGCCGAACGTGAAGTCCGCCTTCAGGTTTTTCAGGATATTGTAGTTCAGACCCGTGTTCACCAGGAAGTCGTAGATCTTGTTCTTGCCCTCGATGCCCGTCAGCATGGCGACGGGGTTGGAAATGTTCATCGTCGGGTCGATCTTCGCATACTCGGTCAGGATGGCGCCCTTGTCGTCGACCTCGTAGACACCCGTCAGCGGGGAGTGCGAATAGGCCGCCAGCAGGGGGTTGGTCTGGGGCGAGAGGCCCTGCTCCTGAAGCTTCATCTCCAGAAAATCGAAGGAGATGGAGGCGAAGGCGCTGAGCTTTTCGCTGAAGTTGATGTTGGTGTTGCCGTTGGTGTAGAACTTGTCGCGCTTGGTTCCGTCGACCACACCGTTGCCTTTCTGATAACCGGCCGTCACGAGGTACTGGACCACGGCGTCGCCGCCCCGCACCTTCAGCGTATTGTCCGATACGAAGGCGGGCGAGAAGATCTCCTTCTGCCAGTCGGTGTTGAAACCGTAGCGCACCTGCTCGGCAGGCGTCATGTTGCCGCTCAGGAAGGGGAACGCCTTTCCGATCTCTTCCGAATCGGCGTAGCGGCTTCCGGCGATGTCGGCGATGTAACGGCTGAAATCGAGTCCAGAAAGCAGAGGCAGCGTCTTGTTGATGAAGCCCACGCCCTCGACGGTCTGGAATTCGACCAGCGTACGGCTCACCTTACCGCGCTCGGTGTTGATCAGCAGCACGCCATTGCTGCCCAGCGAGCCGTAGGGCATTGCATCGGCTCCTTTGAGGAAGGTGATCTGCTCGATGTTGTTCAAGTTGACCGGTTCGAGCAGGTCGGCCGAAAAACCGTTGATGATATTGGAAGTGTTCTGGTCCGAAATGAAGGGGACCCCGTCAACGACCAGCAGCGGCGTATTCTGCCCCAGCAGGGTGCGGTTGCCGCGCAGGTTGAAAAAGGAGCCTTCACCCACCATGCCGCCCTTGGAACTTACGCGCAGGCCCGCGAAACGGCCCGTGAGCGCGTCGCTCACCGAGAAATAGCCCCGGTTGACATCCTTGATATCCATGGCCTGGGCCGTGCTGGTCCTGTCGGACATCGGCACGACGCCGTCGGGCGAGTAGTAACGGTCGGTTCTCAGCGTCTTGTCCGCCTGTTGCAGGTAAACCACCAGGCTGTCACGGCCGAGCAGATTCACCCGGGCCGAAAAATAGCCCTCCTTGATCACGTTGAGCACGGCATCCCGGGAGAAGGTTTTCGCCCGGAAAACGCCTTTCGGGCCGCTCACCACCGATTTGGCCAGTTCGCCGGAGCTGACCTGCGCGGCCGCCACCGGCTTGCGGGTATCGGCATCCAGCACAAGACCCACGACCAAATGGCCTTCGGCCGGATCCCGGTATTGATGAGGCTGCGCCGCCACTGCACGTCCCCCCTGCAAAGAGCACGGACAGAAACAAAATGTATGTTATGAAATTACGCATTTTTTCACTCTTTTTAGGGATTAATAATTGTCGGTCGGGGTGAGAACGATCCGTCCCACGCAGATCCGGCGCTTCTCGCCCGCGGTGAACTTGCCGGGAATGACGATCCGCAGTTCGAGCTGCCCGTATTTGCCGGTGATCTCGTATTCTTTGGTCAGCAAGCCGATCGTGCCGTTGCCGGTGGCTGCGCCGTCGTCGAACGCATTGGCCACGATACCCTCGGCGCGCCCGATCAGGGTCATGTCGTTCTCGCCGTGAACCTGGTAGATATCCAGAATATCGGTCTGGTTGGCGTTGTTGAACTTGTAGCTGACCAGGTGGCACTGAACGCTGTACTTGCCCGGCATGATGTTCAGCGGAACGTTGAGCAGCTGTTCTTCGTCATACGTACAACTCTTGAACTGGTAGTAGTTGTCCTGGAAATTGGTCGTGTATTGGAGGAAAACCGCCAATTTGTCGGGAACCAACCGGCTGTTCGCATTGTTGATCGTGCTTGTAGGAGTCGTAGGTTCCGGGATTCTTGGTGATGTTGCCTCCGCCGTCGATAATCTCCTTGCGCAGGTAATAGGGATTGAACCAGACGTTCTCGAAATAAACGCTGCGCGGAACGTAACATTCGCTCATGGGCCAGATGCGGCCGTTGCTCATCTCGACAGGATCGAGCACCGTCTGGTAGTCGGTGCGGATCTCCTTGCCGAGGACCGATTTCAGCGAACTGCCCGGCTGGAAGTCGACCAGTCCGGTGTGGAGGGCGGCCTTCATCATCCAGGTCGACCACAGCACGGTATCCGCCGGCGTCACTTCACGCTCGACACTGTTCAGATACTCGGTCTTCTCCCGGAACATCGCCTCGAAGGCATCGTTGTCCGGAACGAAAAGCGTATAGCGGATGCTCTCGTCGTTCAGATCGAGGTCCTTCAGCAGGTCGTTCTTGACGATCCACACCGAGTCGTAGATGATCCGGCCGTTCTCGTCCACGCCGAGAATCGGACTGTTCTCCTTGTCGAAGACCCGGACGTTATGGGCCAGCAGCGTATCGCGGAACCGCGAATAGTCGTCGCCGGCCTCCTCAAGCCACTGGTAGAGATTCTTGCGCGGCGCAAGCCATTCGGAGACCCGGTGGACGACGCCGTTCTCGAACACCCGGTCCATCTCGGAAATCGCGATGCCGTCGATGGTGTAGGTTCCCGAAGCGCTTCCCACGGTCAGGTATTTGCCGGCCATCGTCCCCACGGTCGAAAGACGCGCGAGGTTGCGGCTGAAGATCGTCGTGATCGAAATGTGATTGCGTACGAGACGCAGCTTCTCGGCGTCGCTCATCGCAGCCACCCCGGCGGGCATCTGCGCGTCGGTCGGCGCCCAGACCGTCACCAGGTCCTTCCCCGACAGGATTTCGGTCATGCCGGTCTCGCCGACGAGTTTCACGAATTCGGAATAGTCGGGTGTCTTTTCCAGATACTGGAGCACCGTTCCTTCCCCGGTGGCCGTCTCGCCGCCGGTATAGTAGTCGTCCACGGCGTTGGTGCAGGCCGAGACCGCCAGAACCGCAAGACAACCCAAAGTTTTCAGGATCATATTTTCAGGAATATGCATAGTCTTCATTTTTTTAGATTCAGGCACACAGAACTACTCTTCCACGGGGACGAACGTGATGCGGTCGAATCCGCAGATGCCGCCGGTGGAACCGACCGTGAAACGCACCGTGTGGGTCTCCTCGCTCAACAGCGTGCGGTTGCCCCACGATCCCACGTTGTCGCCGTTGACGAAGTTGCGGTCGTTGCCCATGGCCACGTCGTCCCACAGGATGTTGCACTTGCCGCCGTAGTCGGCGTCGTTCGACTTCTCGATGGTGAACGTATAGGTTCCGGCAGGAAGCACCGGAATGTCGACTTCGAGCCAGCCGATGTCGCCCATATTCCAGTAGAGGGCGTCGCTGTAAAGATAGCGTCCGTTACCCACGTACTCGCTGTGATACCACACTTCGGCCTTGGTCTCGGGAATCGCCTCCCAGCGGATGCCGGGGACGTCGAGGCCGTTCTCGATCAGGCTGTATTTCTGCGCCCCGTCGCCCTCGCCCTTCTCCGAGCGGTAGAACGGCACGGCCTGGAACTCGACCTTGTCGGTGGGTTCCCAGACCACGACGTAATGCGCCATCGTCTCCGGAAGCACGCCCAGGTTGTCGATTTCATGCACATAGCCGTTCTTGGCCGGGATATCGCGCCGCGCCTCGACGATGCGGAAACTCTCCGCGCCGGCCTGGGGGTTGAAGTCGATGGCGCTGCCCGTGTCGAGCACCGAAATGCCCTTGATCTCGGAACAGGAGTAGATCGTCATGGACTTATAACCCGAGGGGAAAGTCGTCAGCTCGGCATATCCGTTCAGTTTGTCCATCATGTGATAGAGCATGAACTGATAGAGGTCCGACTCCTTGTCGGCCGGATCGCCGCCGCCGAACCAGGCTTTCAGGTCGTCCAGGCTGTTGATGCCGCGGCTGCGGAACACCTCGTCGGAAACGACCAGCACGGTCTTGTTCTCGCGGATGGTAGTCTCCCCAATCGTCCGGTAGGTGTTGTCGAGCCACTCGCCAAGCCCGCAGGATTCGACCGCACCGGCGAAGATCGAATAGGACGGATTGCCGGAGATAATGTCCCAGACGCTCTGGGTCAACGGCTCCAGCGGCTTGTCCAACGTATGGATGACGCCGTTCGAGAGGTCGATGTCCTTGCGGACGAGGAACGACGGCTCCTTGTCCTCGCCGTTGTCGATATACCGCCGCTGGGTGTCGATGTTGATCCCGGCCGTGAGGTAATCGCCCGTAAGGGTCGGCAGCGAGAGTTTCAGCATCAGGTTCGCGCTGGCCATCTTGGCGCCGCTGATGATGTGGTAACGAAGCAGGAAGTCGATCTCGTCGGCAGGCATCTCTTCGACCGAATCGTAGTCGGTCTTCTCCCGCAGGTAGGTCTCCACGGCGGTGTTGTCCGCCACGAAGCAGGTGAACTGCCCGTTGCCGAGATTCATGGCATTGTACAGGTTGACCTTCCGGAGCATGGCGACCCACATCGAAAATTCGGGCTGGCCGGCAAGCCACTCGCCGACGGGCTGTTCGTCGTACGCGCGGAACACCTGATCCTTGTACGGGTCGTCGCAGCTGCCCAGCAGTAGCAGGCCCGCTATGATTGCTATTATTTTACGCATAAAGTCCATTTTTGTCGGTTCGGTTATAGGTAGTAGGGATTCTGTACGAGAACGCCGCCGCTGGCGATCATGTCGCTCTCATTGATCGGCAGGTAGTAGCCGTAGGTGTTCTGCAACTTGGCCTGGTAGAGCGGGCGGTCCTTGGCGGCCACGTTCTGGAGCAGCAGCGAGACCAGCTTGTTCTTATACTGCCCGTCGTTGCGCACCGCCACCCGCACCAGGTCGAACCAGCGCTTGCCTTCGAAGCAGAGTTCGCGCAGACGCTCGTCCAGCACCAGGTCGATCGCTTCCGACTGGCTGTCCGGCATGTCGGGATGCATCGTGTAACCGGCGCGTTCGCGGATCTGCCGGATGATGGCGTAAGCCGCGTCCGAATCGCCTTCAGCGCCCCGCATGACGTAGGCCTCGGCCTTCATCAGCAGCACGTCGGCCAGCCGGTAGAAGATCCAGTTCGCGTCGCGCTGCGAGGATTCGCGGAGGTTCTCGACGCCTGTCGCCGTTCCGGCGTACTTCCACACCTTGGCGCTCGCTTCGATGTAACTGCCGCCCGAACCGCGCACGTCCGTCTCGTCGGGGAACTCGGCGAACTTGGACATCGCCGCATCGGAAATGGCGTAGTTGTTATTGTTGCTTTCGTTGTAGAACCACGCAAACAGGTTGTTGGTCTGGAGCTGTGCCGCACTCCACTGCAATTCGATGATGCTCTCCTCGGAATTGCCCGGATTGTAGATCTGATACCAGCTCTCCGTGGGAAGCAGCGTATAGAGACCCGACTTCTCGATGTTCTCGCACATGGCGATCGTCTCGTCGTACTGCTCCGTCCAGAGGTAGATGTCGGCCAGCAGGGCGTAGAGCGCCCAGACCGTAGCGCGTCCCTTGTTCTCCCACGATCCGGGATCGTAGGCCACGGGGATCTGCTGCGCGCACTCCCGCAGGTCGGCGGCGATCGTTTTCAGGATCTCCATTCCGTCGCTCTTCGGAATACGGAACTCCTGGCTGTCGTTCAGGTAGGGTTCGGTCACGTAGGGCACGTCGCGGAACGTGCGGACGAGGTAGAAATAACACAGGGCGCGCACCCACTTCGCTTCGGCGACGTAGGCGTCGCAGGCCTTCTGCGTGAAGGTCTTGTCGCGGGGCAGCACGTCGGCCGCATACCGGATGACCGCATTGCAGCGTCCGATTGCGTTGTAGAACTGCTGCCATTTGCAGATGGGGTTGGTATCCTTGATTTCAAGCCCCTTGACCGCGAGCATGTTCTCGTTCGAGGTCAGACCGGGACCCAGGATCGTAACGTCCCCGCGCAGTTCGCCCCAGCGCACCAGCAGTTCGAGGCTGCTGCGGAGCTGCTGGTAGGCGCCCATCATGACGGCGTCGACCTCCTCCTTATTATTCCAGAACTCGTCGTTGGGCTGCTCGTTCTCGGGCTTCACGTCGAGCCAGCTGTTGCATGCCGTCCCTCCCGACACCAGCAGCAGCAGGAACAACGCTTTCAGCGTGTTGAAAAAATATCTTTTATTCATAATTCTCACGATTTAGAAGCTAAACGAAATATTGAAAGCTACGCGGCGCGAAGGCGGCGTGCGGCTCGAGTCGATGGCCAGTCCGTAGGCCCCTGCGCCGACACCCACCTCGGGGTCCTGTCCCGAATAGTTCGTAAAGGTGAACAGGTTGTAGGTCGTCAGGGAAAGCATCGCGTTGGTTATGCCCAGTTTCGAGCAGAACGACTGGGGAATGCGGTAGCTCAACGTGATGTCCTTGATCTTGAGGAACGACCCGTCCTCGACGAACTTGCTGCTGCCCATCGAGTTGTAGTTCACGCCCCACAAAGCGCGGGGTACGTCGGTGTCGTCGCCCTCGTAACGCCAACGGCGGAGCACGTTCTTCGACTGGTTGTTACCGGTGTTCATGTTTTCGAGGTCGTGGCGCACCTTGTTGACGATGCTGTGGCCGAGGCGGAAGTGCAGCGACGTACGCAGCTGCCACCCCTTGTACTTCAGCACGAGACTTCCGCCGCCGGTGATCGTCGGGAACGAGGAGCCGAGATAGACGATGTCCCTCTCGTCGATCACGCCGTCGTGGTTTATATCCTTGTATTTGGCATCGCCGGGGTGCATGCGGGTCGTTCCGCCCACGCGGATGGGAACCGTGTTGCCGTTGACGTCGCGGATAAGTTCGCCGCTGGCGTCGCGGGCCAGCGTCTCGTCGTAATTCTGGTAGACGCCCTCGAAAATATAGCCGTAGATCGAACCGATCGGATTACCCTCCATGATCTTACGGGCGTAGTTGCCGTTGCCGATCGTGTACTTCTCGGCGACCATGCTTTCGGGCAGCGAGGTGATCTCGTTGACGTTGCGCGAGAGGTTGATATTCGAGAGACTCAAGCTGAATTTACCGGCCTTGACGATGTTGTTCAGGCTCAACGAAAACTCCCAACCCCGGTTGCGCACGTCGCCGCCGTTGTACCGGCGCACGGAACTGTAACCCGTCGTCGACTGGATGGCCATGTTCTCCATGATCAGGTCGGTGGTCTCCTTGTTGTAGTAGTCGAAGCTGAAGCGGATCAGGTTCTTCAGGAACGCACCCTCGACGCCCAGGTTGTACGAAGAGACGATCTCGGGCCGGAGGTTGTCGAGCTGCATCTGGTTGGGTTTGATCGAGGGACGGTCCATGTAGGCGTCCTCGTAAGCGAAGGTTCCCGTGACGAAACTTGCCGCGGGCACGCGTTCGCTCTTACCCCAGCTGGCTTTCAGCCGCAGTTCGTCGACCCACTTCGCCTGCTTCATGAACTTCTCGTTGTTGATACGCCAGACGGCCGAGACGGAGGGACGCAGAGCCGACCAGCGGTTGTTGCGGCCGGTATTGGAGTTGGCGTTCAGACGGGCCGCGACGTTCAGGGCGTAACGCTCGTCGTAAACGTAATTCAGACTGCCCACCAGCCCCACCGTGCGCCGCTTGGCCCAGGCGGAGTTCATCTTGATGATCTTTCCTTCGGACGAAGGCGAGCTGACCGCCTCGGCGCCGCTGCCGGTCGTGGTGATGCTGTAACTGTTATTGTTGGTCGCCTCGATCTGGTCGCGGAGCGTAGCCTGGATATTGTGCCGCCCGAGGTTCACCGCGTAGTTGACATTCACGTCGGCGAACGTGACGGCCTTGTTGGACTGGGCTTCGAGACCCTGGTTGTAGTTCTGGTTGGACCACTTCACGTTCATCACCGACGAAGGCAGGAAGCCGTTGGTGCGGATGGCCGAAAGCCGGTAGGAAACGGTTCCCTGGACGGTCAGTCCCGGAATCGGATTGTACACCACGGCGAAATTGGCGCCCACGGAGCGCGACTTGGTCTTCTGGGTCGATTCGAGCGCATGCGCGAGCGGGTTGGGGAAGGTTCCCTGCAACGAGCTTTCGGGAGCGCTGAAATACTCGTTCGTGGGGTTGCCGTACTGGTCCAGCACCCAGGGACTCATGTTGGGCATCTTGATCATGGCCGTGTTGCGGACCGGCTTTTTCAGCTGCTCGTTGATGGCGTAGACCGAATTGGCCTCGTTGTCCGCATTCTCGGTCGCACCGATGGCCAGGTCCCTGGAGGTCGAACCGTAGGGCTGGTTGCGCGTGGACTCGGTGTAGTCGAACTTCGACTCGACGCGGAACTTGCGCGAGAACTTGATCACCAGGTTCAGGCGCGAGGTGATGCGCGAGTAGTCGGTTCCCTTGGTCGTACCGTCGCGGTCCTCGTATCCCAGCGAGAAGCGGTAGTTGGCGACCTCGCCGCCGCCGTCCATCGAGAAGTCCGTCGTGGAGTTGAGCGAATTCCGGGAAATCAGGTCGAGCCAGTCGGTGTTGCAGTTGAACTCGTTGAAATACTCGTAGGAGCGGTCGTAGAGAATGTCCTTCTGGTTGGTCAGCTTCTTCACACGATCCTGGGCGTAGTCGCCGTCCTTGATCCAGTTCCAGAGGGCGTCCTGCATCAGCGTCACATACTCCGGACCGTTGAGCAGCGGAATCGGTTTGGGTTCGAACGAATAGTCGAACTTCTGGGAGAACGAGAAACGGGGTTTGTGCACGCCGCCCTGCTTGGTCACGATCAGAATCACGCCGTTGGCGGCACGGGGTCCCCAGAGCGCCGTGGCGGCCGCGTCCTTGAGGATCTCGATCGACTGGATGTCGTTGGGCGAAATGCTCAACAGGGCGCCGAAATCCTCGACGTTGGCGTCGCCGAAGTTGAAGTCCTCGTCGATCTCGTTGTCCTGCGGGATGCCGTCGATCACGATCAGCGGTTCGTTGCTGGAGTTGAGCGACGCCGAACCGCGGATGCGGATCGTGGAGACCGTACCGGGGTCGCCCGACGCCGCAACGATGTCGAGGTTAGCCATACGGCCCTGGATCATCTGGTCGACGGAGGTCACGCTCATGTCCTCGAACTGCGTCACGTCGAGGTATTCGGTTGCCGTACCGAGGTTTTCGCGCTTGACGCCCACCTCGTTCTTGCGGGAGACCTTACCCTCGACGACGACCGACTGGATGGATTTGGAATCCTCCTTCAGGCGCACGTCGTAGACCCGCTGTCCGGTATAGGGGACCTTTTGCGTCACGTAGCCCACGAAACCCGTCACGATGGTCAGGTCCTTGGCATTGGCCGGCACGTCCAGGATGTATTCGCCCTGGATACCCGTCACGGCTCCCACGATGATTCGCATGTCCTTGTTCTGCAGATAGACCGTAGCGCCCGGCAGTACGCCCTGGCTGTCCGACACGACACCGCGCATCGTATAGGTCTCTTTCTTGACGCTCCTGCCCTGCACCTGTTTCTGTGCGAACACAGCACACGGCGACAGGCATACGGCAGCCATTATGATTAGTAGAAATGAAAATTTTTTCATCATCCGCTGGTATGTAGTTTAGATTTGGATTCGGCCTTAATTTCCGTACATCGTACGATAATCGAAACACGTATTGATGGAATAGGTCGCGCAGTTGGTACGCAGGTAGATCACCCCCGGTTCCGTCGTGATGGAGTTGCCGGCCATGTCGGTAATGGTCAGCGACTCGGGAACATCGGGATTCCACGCAATGCCCATCGTCTTGGCGTCGGTCTCGTTCTGATACTCCGACAGCGTGACGTAGCGGCCCGAATAGGCTTCAGTAGTCGCGCCCTCGGGACCGAGTCCCGGCAGCAGGTAGAAGTTGAGCTTGTTCTTCTTCAGCGGTACGAAATAGTACTGGAGGTATTTCCGCAGCTCCGTCACGTCGCCATCGACCACCTCGGGGATCATTCCCGCCGCTTTGGCGGCGATAACCGCCTCGTTGGTCGGGAAGAACACCAGTCCGTCGGCGATCGGAGTGACCAGTCCGCCGCTGTTGTTGCCCAGCCCGGCGGTGATCATCAGACTCTTGAACTGCTGGTATTCGGGCATCTTGCCCGTCTCGGAGTAGGCTCCGACGCGGGCGGGAATCACCCGGTCGATCTGGTAGACCGTTCCGTTTTCGGTATCGAAGCTGGCCTTGACGCTCAACTCCTTGCCCGAGTAGTCGAAAAGGGCCTTGTCCTTGATATAGAAATAGGTCTTTTCATCCTTGGCGATGAAATAACGCAGGTCGTCGGTTTCCGCCAGCTCGGGAAGAGTTCCGTAGACGAACTGGGACATCACCAGATTCGACACGGCGTTGGCATTCATGTTGCCGGACTTGCTGCGGAAGGTGTAGTCGCCGTGCGTGGAGGAACCCTCGCTCGACGAATAGCCGGCCGTAGCCAGGTCCTGGTCGTTCTGGATGAAGAGCGTGAAGCGGTTGTTCATGTCGACCGTCTGCTGGTACATGTTCTTCGTATTGAACGCCCGGGCGTAGAAGGTGAACTGCGGGTAGCGGAACAGCGGCGCGGTCAGGCATGTGAAGACCGCCGGTTCGAAGACCTTGTCCATGCCGTAAATGACGCCGTTCGAGCAGTAACGCACGTCTTTCAGCTCGGAGGTCGAAAGGTTGAAGCGTTCGCCGTTCACGCCGACGACCGGACTCATGTTCAGTTCCGAAGGCAGGATCAGGTCGCGCGTACCGTAGACGTGCGCCCGCAGGAAATGATAGATGGCATTTTTGGGAATCAGGCCGAGGAAATCCTCCTGGGTCTGCGTGCCGTACTCGCTGAAATAGTTTTTCAGGTACTCCTTCAGCACGTCGTCCTGGGGCAGGAAGCAGTTGTTCGCATAGCGCAGGCCGCGGTCGAAAACCACGCCGCTCTCGTCGTGGTAGGTCCACTCGCTGGCGATCTCCGGAATCTCGGCCGTGCGCAGGGGCTCTTTCCAGTGGTAGAAGTAGAACAGCGAGTCGCCCGACGCCCCGGCGTAGTTCTTCGAAACGGTGGCGTCGTACTTGTAGAGGCTGACACGGTCGAAAAGCCCCTTGCAGAGCGAGTAATCGGCCGACGACGCATTGTCCGACAACTCTTTATATACGGTACGCGCAGGCTCCATCACCTTGTCCACTATATAGAGATAGCCGTTGTCGGTCGGAATGCCGCTCTCCGTGACGGCGGCGTTGCCCGCATAGAGACGATCGTTCGCGCCCTGCCAGTTCACGTCGGGAAAGAATTTGCGGTAATCGCCCTCCGCATCGGAGATGCCCCGCTTGGCGAACATCCGCGTCGAGAAGACGGGCATGTACTTCTCACGCGAGAAGATCTTCACCTTCCGCCGGTTGAGCGGATCGGTATATTCCTCGATGGCGGGACGCCCGTAGGTCTTGTACTTGTAGCACGCACCGTCGCCGGTGTCCGTTCCGTCGTCGGAAGAGACCATCGAGAAAGAGAGGAAATCCTCCGTCGTGTAGGCGAACTGGATCATGTGGCAGCCTACGAGCAGCGTGAGCTCCTCAACGGGAACCTGATCGACGTCCGTCGTTCCGTATTTTTCCTGGAGATAGCTGCCGAATGCGGCATCGTCCGGAGCAAACACCGTCACGAGTCCTCCGCCGTCCACGAGCCTGCGGTAACCGCTGCGGTCGAGCGCCTTGATAAAGCTGGTGAAATTGCCTCTGCTTTCGAGAATCCGGCAAGTGGAACCGAGCGAAAATTTTCCCCCGTCCTTCTCGTCCATCGATTCGCAGGCGACGAGAAAAAGCATTGTCGCCGAAAGCATCAGCGACCATAGTCGAAATACCTTCATAGAAATTAGTTTTAGGTTTAGTAAGTTTTACTCGACAACAAAGAAAGGCTGTTTCCGAGAAAACAGCCCTGGACACTTATTCAAAAAATGTCAATATTTGGTCAATCCGGTTAAAATACGCCTTCGGAGGGCCTGTGGGTATTATTCAGCCTCATTCATAAACAGAGCGGTCTGCTTCCATTCGCCGCGCGTTTCGTTCGTCTGAACGGGTCCGGGCGTCGAGCGTCCGCGTTCGATATGCTCCCGCATCCGGACGGTCAGACGGCGCACGACGTCGGGGTGTTCGGCGATCACGTTTTTCGTCTCGCCGGGGTCGCTCTCCAGGTCGTAAAGCTGCATCGAAGGAAGCGTGGCGATATACTCCCTGTCCTTGGGAAAGGTCGGGAAACTCCAGCCTCCGGAGCCGGCCGTGAAGAGAATCTTCCAGCGGCCCTCGCGCAACGAGAAGCAACCGGTGTTCGAATGGTGCACGGCATCGGGACGCACGTTCCGGCCCTCGCCCGTCAGCACGCACCAGAGGCTGTAACTGTCCTCGCCTTCGCCGGGCGTGAGCCGGTAACCCGTCATCTCGGCGAACGTGGCGTAGAAGTCCGTGAGGGAGACCAGTCCCCGCTCGACGCGCCCGCCGTTCTTCCCGCCCCGCGAAACCACGAGCGGCACGCGGTGTCCGCCGTCGAAGAGGTCAGATTTGTAACCCCGGTAAATGTAGCTGGGGAAGTGCCCGCCGGCCTCCATCTCCTTCACTCCGGCGCCGTGGAAACAGCCGTTGTCGGCGGCGAAAACGACGACCGTGTTTTCGTAAAGCCCTTGCTCCTTCAGCCGGGCCACGATCTGCGCGACCACGTCGTCGACCATCATCACGAAATCGCCGTAGGGCGAGAGTCCCGACTTGCCGCGGAACTCCTCCGAGGGCAGGATCGGCGTATGCGGGGCCGTCAGCGGCATGTAGAGGAAGAAGGGCTTCTTCGCGCTCTGCGCCGCAATGTATTCGAGCGACTTCCGCGTGATGCGCTGGAGACACTCCCCGTGTTCGAAATCGGCTCCCTGCGGACCGCTGCGCTGCAACAGCAGGCCCCCTTGCCGTCGGCCGAGGTCCGGTCGGGCTGCGCCGTCACCCGGTCGTTTTCTATATATACATAAGGTGGCATGTCGAGCGAAGCCGGGATACCGAAGAAATAGTCGAAGCCGCGGGTCACGGGACCGTCCCCGACCGGGCCGGAGAAGTCCACCTTGCCGTCGCGCATGGTCCAGTTCCAGCCCAGATGCCATTTGCCGATGCAGGCCGTCGAATAGCCCAGCTCCGAAAGGAAGGTGGCGATCGTGCGGCGGCCGGGAGCGATCAGCGGCGGGGAGTAGCTGTTGGTAACGCCGCTTTTGAGGGTCGTGCGGAAGGCGTAGCGCCCCGTCAGGATGCCGTAGCGCGAAGGCGTGCTCACCGAAGAGCCCGAATGGGCGTCGGTGAAGGTCACTCCGTCGCGGCAGAGGGCGTCGATGGCCGGGGTCCGTATCCGGGATTTTTCATTCAGGGCCGAGACGTCGCCGTAACCCATGTCGTCGGCCAGAATAAAGACGACGTTGGGCTGTGCGGCGCAGGCCAGCGAAGAGGTCAGTGCGGCCGCCGAAGCGAGCACCGCGCTTTTGTCGAGTTTCATCATATGTGTCGGAATTAGGTTCGTAATTTCAGGAAAGGTACACGAAATTTTCGGTCCCGGCAACGCCCCGCACCGCCCGGAAAGGCGTTTGGTCAGTTTTTGGCCAAATTTGAATAAAAAGGAGCAGCGAGTCTGTCCCGATCCGCCTAATTTTGTATCATCCGCTACGACAAATAACCTAAAACGAATATCCGATGAATCCTGTCAAAATCACGTTGGGCGCGACGGCGCTGCTGCCGCTGGCCGTATCGTCCGCAACGGCCCAGGAAGCGGGGACTCCCCGAAAGCCCAATTTCATCTTCATCATGACGGACCAGCAGCGCGCCGACCTCTGCGGCCGGGAGGGCTATCCGCTCGACGTCACCCCCTTCGTGGACCGCATGGCCGCCGAAGGCGTCTGGTTCGACAGGGCCTACACCCCGGCGCCGATCAGCGGTCCCGCCCGCGTGGCGTTCCTGACCGGGCGTTTTCCGAAAGCCACGCGCGTGAAGTCGAACCACAACATCGAGGACGCGGTCTACAAGGACGACCTGTTCTCCTTCGCCCGCCGCAACGGATACCGCACGGCCCTCGTCGGCAAGAACCACGCCCACCTCAAGCCGCAGGACGCCGACTGCTGGCGTCCCTACAACCATTTCGCCCAGCAGGGAAAAGTCGACGAAAAGGCCCGGGCCTTCAACCGATACCTCGGCACGACCGACATGTACGCCAGCTACGACCCGGCGCCGTTCGGAGCCGAGATGCAGCACCCCTGCCGCATGGTGGACGACGCCCTGCAATGGATCGGCGGCGACGACGACAAGCCCTTCATGATGTGGCTCTCGTTCCCCGAACCGCACAACCCCTATCAGGTCAGCGAACCCTATTATTCGATGTTCCCGCCCGAGAAACTGCCGCCGATGCGGACCGGCCTCCGGGACCTTGCGGTGAAAGGCCCGGAATACGAACTCCTCCACGAGATGATGTCGCTGGGGCATGCAGGCTATTACGAGCACCTGGACCGCCTGCGCAGCAACTACCTCGGGATGATCCGCCTGATCGACGACCAGATCGCCCGTCTGGTGGAGCAGCTCCGCAAGACGGCACGTATGAAAACACGGTCTTCGTCGTGACGGCCGACCACGGCGACTTCGCCGGAGAATACGGGCTGATGAAGAAGGGCGTGGGGCTCTCGGACATCGTCGCGCGCGTGCCGTTCGTCTGGTTCGGCGGTCCGGTCCCGGCGCAGGGATTGAGCCATGCGCACGTCTCGCTGGTGGACGTTTTCCCGACCTTCTGCGAGATGGCCGGGGGCGAGATTCCCGAAGGCGTGCAGGGACGCAGTCTGATCGAGGTCATCCGCGGCGGCGACTACCCCGCCGATGAGTTCCGCAGCGTGATGAGCGAAGACGGCTACGGCGGCCAGTACTACACCAAAGAGGACGGAACCGACTACGCCGCAGAGGGCGCCACGCGCAAAAAGCCCGGGTTTTTCGACGAACTGAACACCTGGACGCAGAGCGGTGCGAGCCGGTGCGTGCGCATGGGCGACTGGAAACTGGAGTTCGACATGCTGGGCAACGGCGAAATGTACAACGTCAGAAAAGACCCCTCGGAGATGAAGAACCTCTACGGCAACAGAAAATACGCCGCCAGACAGCAGGAGCTGCTGGCCGAACTGCTCAAATGGGAGATCGCCACCGACGATCCGCTGCCGCTGCCCGCCAACGCTACCGCTTCAAGCGCAATCCGCACAACTACCTGTTTTACAACAAATAGTATGAAAATCCGAACAACCCGTATCGCCGCAGCGGCAGCCGTACTGACGGCATTTTCCGCGGGCGCTGCGCCCAAGCGGCCCAACATCGTGCTCGTCATCTCGGACGACACACGCATGCTCGACTTCGGCTGTTACGGCAGTCCCGACGCCGTGACGCCCAACATCGACCGGCTGGCATCCGAGGGACTGCGCTTCACGCGGTTCTTCCAGGCGACGGCCATGAGTTCGCCCACGCGCCACTGCCTGCTGACGGGACTCTATCCCGTGCGGTCGGGGGCCTACCCCAACCACACCTACATCGACGACGGCGTGCAGACGCTGCCCAAATACCTGAAGGACTGCGGCTACCGGGTGGCCATGCAGGGCAAGCGGCACATCGCGCCGATGAGCGCATTCCCCTTCGAGGAGCTGGCCAAACCGAATGCGGATGTGAATCCGGCCAAAATCGAACCGTTTTTCCGCGAGGCGGCAGCCGGCGGCCAACCGTTCTTCCTCTACGTGGCTTCGCACGACGCCCACACCCCGTGGACGCGCGGCGACCGCTCTCTCTTCGATGCGGCACGGCTGACTCTGCCCCCGACGCTGGTGGACACACCCGAAATCAGGGATTTATATGTGAATTATCTGGCCGAGATCAACCAGCTCGACACCGACATCGGCCGCATCGACTCCCTGCTGAAAAAATACGGGCTGGACGACGACACCATCTTCATCTTCACCAGCGAGCAGGGACACCAATTCCCGTTCGCCAAGTGGACCTGCTACGACGCGGGGCTGCAAACGGCCTTCATCGTGCGCTGGAAAGGGGTGACCCGGCCCGGCACGACGACCGACGCCCTGTGCGAATACGCCGACGTGACCCCCACGCTCGTGGACATAGCCTCCGGCTCGGTTCCCGAGGGGCTGGACGGCCGGAGTTTCCGGAAAGTGATCGAGGGCAAAAAAGTCGAAGCACAAGGAGTGCGTCTACGGCATCCAGACCTCGCGGGGCATCCTCAACGGCCCGGACCACTACGGCATCCGCTCGGTCCGCGACGAGCGTTACTGCTACATCCGCAACCTGACGCCCGAAGCCACGTTCCAATGCGTCGTGACGAAGCAGGACTATTTCCGGGAGTGGCAGCGCCGGGGCGACGAAGGGGACACCTTCGCCCGCGAGCGCGCCGGACTGTACCAGACGCGCCCCGCCGAGGAGCTGTACGATGTCGTGAAGGACCCCTATCAGATGCACAACCTGGCCGCGGACCCCGCCTACAGGAAGGTCCTCGACCGGATGCGTCCGAAACTCGACGCCTGGATGGCGAGCCAGGGCGACCTGGGCGCACAGACCGAACTGGACGCGACGCAGCATTTGCTGAACAACCGCAAGAAAACCCAAAACGCAAAACAATAAACGACCTTTCGACAAACCTTTTCCGAATGAAGAAAACCCTTTCCATAGCGATTCTGGCGGCCGCATCGCTTTTTGCGACCGCACGGGCGGCAGCGCCTGCGCCGCAGAACACCCTGCGCGCCCCGGCCTACCCCCTGATCACCATCGACCCCTACACCAGCTGCTGGTCCGCGGGCGATTACCTCTACGACAGCCACACGACCCACTGGACCGGCCAGCCGTTCCCGCTGGTGGGCGCGCTGCGCGTCGACGGAAAAACCTACCGTTTCATGGGCATCGATGCCCCGACGTGCGCTTTCGAAGCCGGATTCAGCGGCGAGCGATCCCTGTCGACCCCCGCCGTGCAGCAATCGGCCGACGTACGGGCCATGCAGACCGTCTACGAATTCACCTGCGGTCCGGTGGGGCTGACGCTGACCTTCACGGCTCCTCTCTTCCTCGACGACCTCGACCTGATCTCCCGCCCGGTGAACTACATCGCCTATGAAACCCGGTCGCTCGACGGCGCGGCTCACAACGTGCAGATCTATTTCGAGGCGTCGCCCGCCTGCGCCGTCAACACCGCCGACCAGGAGGCCGTGAGCGACGGTTACCGCAAGGACGGCCTGGCGTTCGTCCGCACGGGAAGCAAAGAGCAGAATGTGCTCCGGCGCAAGGGCGACCAGATCAAGATCGACTGGGGCTATTTCTACCTCTGCGCCCCCGACGGCGGTTCGTCGCAGTCGGTGGGCGGTGCCATGACGATGCGCAGGGCCTTCGCCGCAAACGGCCGGCTCGACGGCAAAACGGCCGCCGCAGACAATGCCTGTATCGCCGTCGCCCGCAGTCTGGGACGCGCCGCAGCGGCCAAAGGCATGATCATGGCCGGATTCGACGACATCTACTCGATCCAGTACTTCAAGACCGACCTGCGCCCCTACTGGAACCGCCGGGGCGACAGCACGATCGAACGGCAGTTCGCGCTGGCGGCCGGCGACTATCCGGTTCTGAACGAGAAATGCCGGGAGTTCGACCTCGAACTGATGGAGACGGCGACCCGCGAAGGCGGACGGAAATACGCCGAACTCTGCGCCCTCGCCTACCGGCAGGCCATCGCCGCTCACAAACTTGTGGAGTCCCCCGACGGCGACCTGATGCTGCTCTCGAAGGAGAACGCCAGCAACGGCTCGATAGGAACCGTGGACATCAGCTACCCCTCGGCCCCGCTGTTCCTCTATTACAACCCCGAACTGTGCAAGGCGCTGCTCAACCACATCTTCCATTACAGCGAAAGCGGCAAGTGGCAGAAGCCCTTCCCGGCGCACGACGTGGGAACCTATCCCCAGGCCAACGGGCAGACCTACAAGCACGACATGCCGGTCGAGGAGTCGGGCAACATGCTCGTGCTGACGGCTGCCGTCGCGGCGGCGGAAGGCAACGCCGAATACGCTCGCAGACACTGGAAAGAGTTGACCCGCTGGGCCGACTACCTCGTCGAGAACGGACTCGACCCCGACAACCAGCTCTGCACCGACGACTTCGCGGGACACTTCGCCCACAACGCCAATCTCTCGATCAAGGCCATCATGGGCATAGCCTCCTACGGCTACTGTGCACGGATGCTCGGCATGCAGGAGGTTGCCGACAGCTACTTCGCCAAGGCCCGTGAGATGGCCGGGGAGTGGGTCCGGATGGCCGACGACGGCGACCACTACCGCCTGACCTTCGACAAGAGCGGAACGTGGAGCCAGAAATACAACCTCGTGTGGGACAAACTGCTGGGCTTCGGCATCTTCCCCGAAAGCGTGGCCCGGAAGGAGATCGCCTACTACCTCCATAAGCAGAACCGCTACGGGCTTCCGCTCGACAGCCGCCGCCAATGGACCAAGTCCGACTGGATCGTCTGGAGCGCCACGCTGGCCGACGACCGGAAGAGCTTCGAAGCGCTCGTCGAGCCGGTCTGGGACTTCATGAACGAGACGGTGCTGCGCGTGCCGATGTCCGACTGGTACAAGAGCGACGTGCCGGCCCACGTGATTTTCAAGGCCCGCGCGGTGGTCGGCGGCTACTGGATCAAGATGCTCGAAAGCAAATATACAGTTAAAAAACAAGAAAACCGAATCCGATGAACCACACAATCGCAACCCTCGCCCTGACGCTGCTGCTCGGCTCCGGCATCCCCTCGCAGGCCCGCAGCGACCGCCGCAACGACGCCATATCGTGGAGCGCGGCGGCAGACTACGCCACGACGACGCTGGCCGACAACTTCTGGCGCGTACCCGGCAACGGGTTCGTCGGCAAGCAGCCGCCCTACCACTTCACCAACGGCGTGAAAGGCGCCGAGGATTTCTCGAACAACTACTGGCCGCAGGCTCACGGCATGGACGTCTTCATCGACGCCTACCTCCGGGCGCAGCGCGAAGGCGACCGCAAAGCCGAAGCCTTCTACAAGGAGTGCTTCGACAAAGGCTACCGCGACCCGATCGGCACGGGCGAGGTCAAACGCCAGACAGGCGTCCTCTGGACCAGCTACGGCATGAAGAAATACGCCGACATCTCGGCCTCGTTCGGCAACCAGTTCGTCGACGACATGGAGTGGCACGCGCTGACGCTGATCCGGCTCTACGAAGCCACCGGCGAAGCCGTCTACCTGCGCGAGGCGCAGAAGCTCTACGCCCAGATCTGGAAGGCCTGGGACCTTCCCGCAGCCCGCGACGTGGGCGGCAGCGGCGGTTTCATCTGGTGCTACGGCAAGGAGGACACCGCCCAGGGTCTTTCGAAGAACGCCTGCTCGAACGCCCCGGGCTGCCTTGCGGCCATCCGTCTGCACGAAGTGAAGCGGCGGACCCCGGCCGCACGCTACCGGGCCGACTCGCACCCCGACTACGTCGATTTCGACTACCTGAAAAACGCCGAGACGGTCTATGAATGGATGGCCCGCGAGCTGTTCGACCGCACGACGGGACAGGTCTACGGATCGTTCTCGCAGAAGAAGGGTAAGATGACGGCCTACTCGCTCACCTACGACCAGGGGACGTTCCTCGGAGCCGCGCACCTGCTCTACCGCTACACCGGGAAGAAGCTCTACCGCGACGACGCCCTGAAAGCCGCCCTCTACACCATCACCCACCCGGGCATCACCAAGGGCGGCATGCTCCGCGACGAGGGCGCCGGAGGCGACAACTCCTTTTTCAAGGGAATCTTCATCCGCTATGCCGTGGAGCTGGTCAACGACCGCCGCATCAAGCGCAAACCCCGCATCCAGCTCTACGACTTCATCCGCCACCAGGCCGAAACCCTCTGGACGAAGGGACTCGGGCGCGACGCTGCCGGAAATCCCGCGGGATTCTTCACCCCCGACTGGAGCCTCGATCAGGAACAGGCGGCCCGCAAAGGCGCCGAATATCAGAAGCCGAGACTGGGCTGGCAGGTCAGCGGCGCCACGCTGCTGGAAGCCATGAACGTGATGAAAGACCCGCGTTAACGAGAAATTCACTAATTTTACCGCAATGAATAAGCTGAACCTGAATTCTACGCTGCTCAAAGCCTCCGCACTCTCCGCGGCGGTCGCGCCCGCAACGGGCCTTGCAGCCGAAAAAAGCGCTCCCCGGACCGACCGCCCCAATATCGTGGTGATCGTGGCCGACGACCTGCTGTCGTCCGAGCTGAGCTGCTACGGAGGGAAAAACATCGAGACCCCCAATATCGACCGGCTGGCCCGGGAAGGGGTGCGGTTCACGCACAACTATGCGTCGATCGCCATGAGCGTGCCCATCCGCGCCTCGATGTACACGGGTCTCTACCCGGTCCGCCACGGCTCGTACCAGAACCACAAGGCGACCTTCGAGGGAACCAAGACGGTCAACGAATACATGCCCGAGGAGGGCTACCGCGTAGGCCGCACCGGCAAAAACCACCCGATCACCCCGGCGGTCTACAAATTCGAGAAGGTTCCCGGATTCACCGTGGGCTGCACGGCGCTGAAGGCTCCCTACACCGTGGACGGCATCCGCGAATTCGTGACCCGCGACGACAATCCGTTCCTGCTCTACGTATGCAGCATCCACCCGCACGCGCCGTGGACGTGGGGCGATCCGACGGAGTTCGACAAGGACAAGCTCGTGATGCCCGAGAACTGTGTGGACAACCCCCGGATGCGCGAGATTTTCACCCACTACCTCGCCGAAGTGCGCGCCCTCGACAACGAGGTCGGCTCGGTGCTCGAAGTGCTGACCGAGACGGGCAAGCTCGACAACACGATCGTGATGTTCCTCGGCGAGCAGGGACCGCAGTTCCCCGGCGGCAAGTGGACCTGCTGGTATCCGGGCGTCAACAGCGCATTGGTGGCGCGTTATCCCGCAAAAATCGCTCCGGGACGCGTATCCCACGCCATCGTGCAGTATGAGGACCTGCTGCCCACGTTCCTCGACATCGCAGGCGGCAAGCCGCGGAAGGAGCTCGACGGCGTCAGCTTCAAGAAGGCGCTGTTCGGCGAATCGCAGAAAGCCCGCAAGTATGCCTACGGCATCCACAACAACATTCCGGAAGGCCGTCCCTACCCGATCCGCAGCATCCGCGACGAGAAATACGCGCTGATCTGGAACCTCACGCCCGAAAAGGACTACCACGAAAAGCACCTGATGAAGGAACCGAAGAGCAACACGGGGGTCTGGGAGGCGTGGAAATCGTCGGAGAACACCGATCCCGAAGCCAAACGACTGATCGACCGTTTCGTGCACCGTCCCGAGTTCGAGTTCTACGACGTGGAGAACGACCCGTGGGAGATGAACAACCTGGCCGACAAACCCGAATACCAAAGCCGTATCCGCAAGATGAAGAAGGAGCTGGAAAAATGGATGGAACAGCAGGGAGACAAAGGCGCCGCAATGGACGTAAGTTTCCCGGCAACCCAAATAGCGAAAAAAGAAACGGGCGTGAATTTCACGCCCGTTTCTTTTTCAATCTGTTGCCTATTTCAGCACCCGCTCGACATAGGCTTTGTAGTCCTTGACGACGGGTACGTACCCGTCGTCCTCGAAAAGCGGCGAAGAGATCAGAAAATCGGCCGACGAACGGTTGATGGCCGTCGGCACGTTGTAGAGCGTGGCCAGACGCAGCAGGGCCTTGACGTCCACGTCGTGCGGCTGGGCCGACATCGGGTCCCAGAAGAAAATCAGGGCGTCGATCTTGCCGTCGGCGATCAGCGAACCCAGCTGCTGGTCGCCGCCCAGCGGACCGGATTTGAGCAGCGTGATTTTCAGCTCGGGTTTCTCCTCCGCCTCGTCCTCGTGCTCCTCCCTGTGATCGCGCAGCGTCTTTTCGACCATCTTGCCGGTCGTACCCGTGCAGACCAGATGGTGACGGCCGAGTTTTTTGCTGTTCCAGTCCACCCATTCGGCCAGATCGTGCTTCATGTTGTCGTGGGCAACCAGTGCCAGCACTTTCGTCTTCTTCTCCATAACGACAGGTCTTTATGAAAGCCGCAGCGGCTTTCGGTTCGTCACGCCCCGGCCCGCACCGGGAAATTTTTCGCTATTCGTTCTCGGTCGGGAGTTTGAACTCCGTGAATCCCGCCCCGACCAGCGTGTTGTACCACGCGAAGCACTTCTTGATGTCCGAAACATGCACCCGGTCGCGGTCGTACTCGGGAAGCACCTCGGCGAATGCGGCTTTCAGCTTCTCGGGCGACTCCTTGGGGCTGATCGCCTCCTTGCCGCCCGTGTGGGCGTAGATCCGGGTGAAGACGTCGGCCAGCGCAATGTCCTCGCCTTCGGTGAACATCGAAATCTCCGTCAGGGCGCTCACCTTGGCGTTGGCCGAGGCGTTCATCCGCCTGCCGTCGAGCAGCGACTCGACGATCACGCCGTTGGTGGACTGCGCCACGTATTTATAAAGTCCGGGCTGGCCCGAAATGGCCAGAATTTCTTTCAGTTCCATACAGTTGCTATTTCTTTGTTAAAATGGGTTGTTCGGGTTCTTCCTCCTCCTCGTCGGGAACGGTATATTCCCGGGGCTGCGTATAGGAGGGCACATTGTATGCCGTGATGGCGCGTATCCAGAAAGTCACTTTCCGGCCCGCTTTCTGCCGGGGAATGATCCCCTCGTAATCGAACGAGGTGATGTCGGCGGGCGGCTCGGTCTTCGCGACGGTCCTCACGTCGGATTTGTCGCCGTCGAGCATGTAGAGAATGCAGACGTTGCGCAGCCCGTAGCTGCACGAAACGGACACCTTCACCCGGACCTCCGAATCGGAGGCCATGACCCGCGGCGATACGCTCACCTCGCCGAATTCCGCCGGGGTCGTATACTCGGGTCCCCGGCTCGAATTGCAGGCCGAGAGGCACATGGCCGCAAGAACGGTGAAGAGGCGCGTTTTCATACCCTACTCTTTGGTCAGGTGCACGTCCATCTGCGGGAACGGGAAATTGATGCCGGCTTTCGGCAGCTCCTTGTAGAATCGCTCGTTATGCTCGAAAAAGACGTTCCAGTAATCGCCGTTCTTCACCCATGCGCGGATCGAGAGGTTCACCGAACTGTCGGCCAGCGCAGCGACCCACACCACCGGGGCGGGATCGGGCAGGACGCGCGGATCGGCGGCCAGCATCGCCAGCACGGCCTTGCGGGCCACGTCCACGTCGTCGCCGTAGGAGATGCCGACGGTCCAGTCCACGCGGCGCGTCTCGGAGGTCGAATAGTTGTCGATGATCGCCGTTGCGATCGAGTTGTTTGGGAATGTAGATCGTCTGGTTGTCGCCGGTGGTGATGACCGTCGAGAAGAGCTTGATCTCGCGCACCGTGCCCGACTGGCCCTGCGCCGAAATGAAATCGCCGACCCGGTAAGGTTTCATCAGCAGGATCATCACGCCGCCCGCGAAGTTCTGGGCCGTACCGCTCAGGGCCATACCGATGGCCAGCGTGGCGGCCGAGAAGACGGCGATGAGCGACGTGACGTTGACGCCCAGCGTCGAAACGACGATCAGCACCAGCAGCAGCGTGAAGAACGCGCTGACGGTATTACGCGTGAACGAACGCAGCGAAATGTCGACATTGCGGTGCTGCATAGCCACGTCGATCAGCCGCAGGAAGCGGCGCACGAGCCAGCGCCCGATGAAATAGATGGCCAGCGCAATGAGAACCTTGACAAGAATCCAGAGCGATTCACGAATCAGCGAGCCGAACAAAGTGCTGAAATCCATGTTCACGATCTTATTGACCGCTTCGGCCAGATTCGCTTTCTGCACACTGTCCGGCACGATCAGCGAGGCAGGTTCTTCGGCCGCTAAAAATGTCCACATAATTCCGTTTTTCAAGTTTGTGAGGCAAAAATAGCCAAAAAAAAGAGAACTTTATTAACTTTGTCTGCGCTTTTTGCAGAAAGCGACGGAAAACACCATACATTACACGATGCAGAACAACGTTGAAATTATCCAGATAAACATCTCAGGCGAAGACAAGCCGGGAATGACCTCTTCGCTCACCGAAATACTCGCGCGCTACGACGCCTTCATCCTCGACATCGGTCAGGCCAATATCCACCAGTCGCTGACGCTGGGCATCCTGTTCAAGACCACGGCCGACAAGTCGGGAAACATCATGAAAGAGCTGCTGTTCAAGGCTTCGGAGCTGGGCGTGATGATCCGCTTCACGCCCATTTCCGAGCGGAAATACGAGGACTGGGTGGGCCGTCAGGGCAAAAACCGATACATCATAACCCTGCTGGGGCGCACCGTCACGGCGCGGCATATCGCCGAGGTGACCAGCGTCGTGGCCGAACACGGACTCAACATCGACGCCATCAAGCGCCTGACGGGCCGCATGCCGCTCTGCGAGGACGACCGTGCGGCCAATCCTGCATCGAGCTTTCGGTGCGCGGATCGCTCACCGACGAGGAGCGCAGCACCATGCAGGAGGGATTCATGAATCTCTCGGAGATCGGTCTCGACGTCTCGTTCCAGAAGGACGACATCTACCGCCGCAGCCGCCGCCTGATCTGCTTCGACATGGATTCGACGCTGATCGAGACCGAGGTGATCGACGAACTGGCCGAACGCGCCGGAGTCGGCGAACGAGGTGCGGGCGATCACGGCCAGCGCCATGCGCGGCGAAATCGACTTCCGCGAGAGCTTCTCGCGAGCGTGGCCCTGCTCAAGGGTCTCGACGTCTCGGTTATGGAGGAGATCGCCCGCAGCCTGCCCATCACCGAAGGGCTGGAGCGCATGATGACCATCCTCAAGCGCGTGGGTTACAAGACGGCCATCCTCTCGGGCGGATTCACCTATTTCGGCAACTACCTGCGCCAGAAATACGGCTTCGACTACGTTTATGCCAACGAGCTGGAGATCGAGAACGGACACCTCACGGGCCGCTATGTCGGCGAGGTGGTGGACGGCCGCCGCAAAGCCGAGCTGCTGCGCCTGCTCTGCCAGTTCGAGGAGATCAACATCGCCCAGTCGGTAGCCGTCGGCGACGGCGCCAACGACCTGCCGATGCTCAATCTCGCGGGTCTGGGCATCGCTTTCCATGCCAAACCAAGGTAAAGGCCACGGCCCGGCAGTCGATCTCGACCATCGGGCTGGACGGCATCCTCTACTTCCTGGGACTGAAAGATTCGCGTATCGAACAATAACATTGCCGGATACGCTTCCGCGCGACACGCCGCATCCCGCTTCGGTCCGGTCGTTATCGCCGCCTCCGGCGTCGTTCACCGGTCCGCCCCTCTCCCGGGAAGGGCTTAACGGCAAACCGGCCGGGGTCCGTATGAATCACCGCATTACGTAAAAATATGCTTCACTTCCGTCCCATACCTCTTTTCGGCGCCGTCGCCGCGCTCCTGCTGACCGGGTGCTACGACTCCCGGTTCGGGGAACCGGACGACGACGGCGAGGGGAAACCCGCGACGGAGACCATCGCCGCGCTGCGCGACCGCTATGCGGGCACGCCCTTCACCGTTACGGGCGACATCGTCGTCACGGGGAGGGTCGCGAGTTGCGACCGCGCGGAGAATTTCTACCGCACGCTCTGCATCTGCGACGCTGAAGCGGGACTTGAGGTGATGGCCGGTATCGACCACCTGCACAACGACTTCCCCACAGGAAGCCGCGTAACGCTTTCGCTCCGGGGACTTGCCGTCGCCGAAAGCCGCGGGGTGTTGCAGGCGGGACGTCCGCCCGCCGCCGGAAGCGGCTACGCAACGGACTACATCGGCTCCCGGGCGGCGCTCGGCGCCGTGCTGGTCCGCAGCGGCGAAGCCCTGGCTGCGCCCTCCCCTGCCCCGCTTGCCATTCCCGCGCTTACGGAAAGCCGCTGCGGCACGCTCGTCCGCATCGACGGCGTGCGCTACACCCCCGAAGACCTTTCGGCGGCAACCTGGGCGGGCTACAAACGCTTCACCGACGCCGACGGCAACGCCGTCTACACCTACGTCCGCCGATACGCCCGTTTCGCCGACGCCGAAGTGCCTGCCGGCACGGTCTCGCTGACGGGCATTCTCCAGTACGACGCCGCGGGCGACGGGCGTTACATCCTCAAACTGCGCGATGAGAACGACTGCACGCATTAGCCTGCTGACGCTGCCGGTCCTGCTGACGCTGCCGGCCGGATGCGACCGGGCCACGCAGCCCGAATTCACGGTCCGTCCTCCGGAGCCGCAGAATTCGGTCGCCTACCTCAAATCGCTCTGCGACGGGAAGAGCAGCGTCGCGATAGCGCAGGACATCACCATCCGCGGATTCGTCACGGCCAATGACCTCTACGGCGAATTTCACAGGACGATCGTCGTCGAAGACGCCTCGGGCGGCATCTCGATCGCCGCGGAAGGCTCCCCGCTGGCAGACCTCTATCCGTTCGGCATCGTGGCGACCGTACGCTGCAACGGCCTTACGCTGTGCGACTACGGCGGGAAAATCCAGCTGGGAACGACACCCGGCGACGGCGGCGCAGGGTGCATTCCGCGCGAAGAGCTGGCGCGGTACATCCGCACCGAACCGCCCGGCGGCGAGACACCCTCCGCACAGCTCCTTACGTTCGACGCCGTCTCGGCCCGGCACATCGACACACGCGTCCGTTTCGACGACGTGCGTTTCGCCGACGCCGGGAAAACCTGGTGCGACACCGACCCGGAGACGGGCCGCGCCGTCGCCACCGAGCGCGAGATCGTCGACACCCGGGGCCGAACCTTCACCGTGCGGACCGCCGCGACCTGCGTCTACGCAAAGGAGCCTCTGCCCCAGGGCACAGGCTCCTTGTATGGAATCATCGACTATTTCGCCGGGAAATACACCCTGCGCGTCACCAACCGCGAAGCGGAGTTTTCCGGCACGGCAGCGCATTCCGCAGCAACACGCCGAACCGCCGGGCGTCCGGCGCGGACAACGCGGACAACGCGGGCGGGGGTTACCGCTGCAACGCCTCCCACAGCATATCCTTGAGCCGCGGGATGTTCAGCCCCGAAACCGACGAGATGAAGACCGACGGAATGCCTTCGGGCAGGTGGCCGCGCATCTCGGCGATCAGGTCCTCGTCGAGCATGTCGCATTTGGTGACGGCCAGCAGACGCTCCTTGTCCAGCAGTTCGGGATTGTACTGCGTCAGTTCGCCCAGCAGGACTTCGTAATCGCGCCGGACGTCGTCGCTGTCGGCGGGAATCATGAACAGCAGCACCGAATTGCGCTCGATATGGCGCAGGAAACGGGTGCCCGAGTCCGCGGCCCTCGTGCGCCCCCTCGATGATGCCCGGAATGTCGGCCATGACGAACGATTTATGGTCGCGGACCTCCACGATACCAAATTGGGCTCGAGCGTGGTGAAGGCATAGTTGGCGATCTTGGGTTTGGCGGCGGAAACAGCCGCGAGCAGCGTACTCTTACCCGCATTGGGGAAGCCCACCAGTCCCAACGTCGGCCAGCACTTTCAATTCGAGAATGAAAGCCCCTTCGTCGCCCTCTTCACCCGGCTGGGCGTAGCGCGGCGTCTGGTTGGTGGCGCTTTTGAAATGCCAGTTGCCGAGACCTCCGCGGCCGCCATGCAGCAGCACCAGCCGCTCGCCGTCGGCCGTCACCTCCCCCACCGTTTCGGTGGTCGCAGTCCCGTCCTCGTTCTCGAAAACGCGCTTGGCGACCGTGCCCAGCGGAACCGGGATCACGATGTCGCGGGCGTCCTTGCCCGAGGAGCGCGCCCCGGAGCCGTGCTCGCCGTCCTCGGCGAACTGGTGACGCTGGTATTTGAGGTGGATCAGCGTCCAGTACTGGCTGTCGCCCTGCAGGACGATACTGCCGCCCTTGCCGCCGTCGCCGCCGTCGGGGCCGCCGAAAGCCACGAATTTCTCGCGGCGGAAATGCGCCGAGCCTGCTCCGCCGTGACCCGAACGGGCGAATATCTTTACGTAATCTACAAAATTCGATCCTGCCATGTTATTTCATCGTTCTTGAAACGACAAAGGTACATAAAGTCGGACGAGAACAAAATCGATTCGCATGCAGTTCGGTAAAACGCCCCAACAAAAATAAAAGCGTCGTTACGACACCCAAAAAAAGCAGACCGCGAAAAAGCGGCCTGCCGGCAATCCGGAATAACGGGATCAAATCTGCGAAGCGACGTAATCGCCCACCTCGGAGGTCGAACGGGCCTTTTCGCCCGGCGCCGCGAGGTCCTCGGTAACGACACCGTCGGCCAGCGCCCGATCGACGGCACGCCGCACGGCACGCCCTTCGGCGTCGAGGCCCAGGTGCTCCAGGAGCATCGCGGCCGAGAGAATCGTGGCCATCGGGTTGGCGATGTTCTTTCCCGCGGCCTGCGGATAGGAGCCGTGGATCGGTTCGAAAAGGGCCACCTCGGCGCCGACGCTCGCCGAGGAGAGCATGCCCAGCGAACCGCTGATGACGCTGGCCTCGTCGGTGAGGATGTCGCCGAACATGTTTTCGGTGACGATGACATCGAAATAAGCCGGTTGGCGGATGATCTGCATGGCGGCGTTGTCCACGAACATATAATCCACCGCCACCTCGGGGTACTCCTTGGCGATCCGCTGGGCCGTCTCACGCCACAGACGCGAGGTTTCGAGCACGTTGGCCTTGTCGACGACCGTGAGCTTGCGGCGGCGCGAAGCGGCCAGCCGGAACGCCACGTGCAGGACCCGTTCGATCTCCCCGACCGTGTAGGTGCAGGTGTCGAAGGCGCGCGTACCCTCCTCGTCGCGGCCCTGCGGACGGCCGAAGTAGATGCCGCCGGTCAGTTCGCGCACGCAGATGAAATCCGTGCCGCGGACCACCTCCGCCTTGAGCGGCGAACGGTCGGCCAGCGCGTCGAACAGCGCCACGGGGCGCAGGTTGGCGAACAGCCCCAGCGACTTGCGCATCCGCAGGAGCCCTGCTCGGGGCGCACCTTGGCCGTGGGATCGTTATCGTACTTCGGGTCGCCGATGGCTCCGAACAGCACGGCGTCGGCGGCGAGGCAGACGGCGTGCGTCTCGTCGGGATAGGGGTCGCCCGTGGCGTCGATGGCCGCGGCGCCCACCAATGCGGGACGGTACTCGATTTTGTGTCCGAACTTCTCCGCCACGCGGTCCAGAGCCTTCACGGCTTCGGCGACGATCTCGGGACCGATGCCGTCGCCGGCTAAAAGAGCGATGTTAACATCCATTGTCGTTATAATTTATTTCGATGATATTCAGCATTTTGACCGTCGCCTTGATGGCGGCCTCGGTCTGGTCGGCGTCCAGCCCGCGGGTCTTGAACACGCGGCCGTCCATCTCCCACGTGATGATCGTCTGCACGAAGGCGTCGGTGCGGCCTCCGGGCGGAATCGAAACGGTATAGTCGCGCAGCATCGGAAACTCGCGCCCGAGCTGTTCGCGGTAGATCTGCCGCAGGGCACGCATGAAGGCGTCGTACTGGCCGTCGCCCGCCGAGGTCCGCTCGTACGC